>MDTE01105207.1_pt1 | contig 29843 bp, 30 predicted proteins | sample 811231 | NCBI WGS metagenome assembly MDTE01 (sample SAMN05326651, study PRJNA326480) | marine metagenome | isolation source: seawater | place: Indian Ocean: Red Sea | collected 2010 | reverse complement strand
CGTAGTATGCATAGCCAAAGTATGCTAAGGCATACTTGTCTCCCGAGACTCCTGTCACTAGCACGTTGTCGTCTTCACTTGCGGTAAAGTCTCCTCTCGATGCTTGCGATTCACCATTGACTGTTTCGGTGAAGTAGTCAAAAGTACCTGAGTCTTGACCAGGGCCATAGAGTTCCATTTTTTCTGCAGGCCAAGTAGGATCAACTTGATTCCACATGGTGATCTTGCCTTCTGAAGACGGATCCCATATGGTATTCAATTGTTCAACGGTTATGCAGTCAACAAAATCGTTCTCTTTGTTTACTACGACGGTTATACCGTCAATTGCTACAGGGAGCTCTACAGATGTAAAGCCACCTTCTTCACACAAGGCTCTTTCCTTTTCTTTTTGAGGACGGGAAGCGTTAGAAATGTGTGTTTCTCCTCGGCAGAATTTTTTCATCCCACCTCCAGTACCAGACACTCCAACAGTGACTGGGATTTCTCCTTCGGTTTTTATGTAATATTCTTCAGCTACTGCTTCTGTGACAGGGAATACAGTGCTGGAACCATCCACTGAAATGATCTGCAAATCTTTCGATGTTGTGCCTGATGTTTCTGATTCTTCTTTCGTCTGATTTTCTGTTGAACATGCAACACCTATCGCAAGTAGTGTTGCCAATAGAATCAGTGTTAGAAAAGTTTGGTTTTTTAGACTCGTTGTCATTTTGTTTGTATTTTCTCCAATATGTTTTTATAGCTTGTATACAAATTTCAGGTAAGAATTGTTTATTTTATACCTCCTATATTTTGATTCTTTTCTGTATAGCGAGATCCAGCCGTCCGTTCGGCTAGGAGAATACGGTTCTCTGCGTATACGGTTGAATCCAATGTGGTGTAACCAAGATTAGTTATAATGTTGATGTAAGATTCATCAAGGATCATCGTTGCAAATTCAGAAAGATAGTCTTTTTTTAGTAGATCATGCCTGAAATAGAAAAATAAATTTTGATTTAAGTAGGTGTAGGAGCCGCTGTTCGCATTTGTATGGTCGGGTATGTAGCATGTCCCTGGTGTTTCTTGTATTCCAATCGGTAAAAGGTAGTCTTTACCAGCAAAAAATGTTGCATAGTCCAAGTAGGCAATTCCGTTTATGTCGTTGAGTAAATTGGTGACCATCGTATTTGGTGACTGAGATTTTGACGTTGGATTGGATTCTCCAGCTCCCAATATTTGGTCCAAATGTGTAAACAAGTCAGAATTATTTGAAGGTTTGTAAAGGGTAAGTTCCAGATCGTGATGTCCGTTCCAAAAGGCACTTAATTCTTCTGTGGATAAGCACTTAAAATTCTGTTGATTGAGTGGATGAACTGCTACCACTATTGGTGAGGTGGCTATGGGAAATTCAACTACTTTTATGCTTGAGTCATTGCATCGTATGAGTTCAGTCCTGGAAATCGGTCTAGACGCGATAGTAATATGGTTTTTGCCAGAACATAGATCTTCGAATGCACCATCCGAATTGGATGCTTTCACTATAGATTGCACGCGACCTTCAGTTAATATGTAATACTCATCTGATAATGTTTCGGCTAATGATGTGACTTGCTGTGGACCAGTGATATAAATGATTGAGGATTTGGAGTTAATACAAGATGCAGTTAAGAGGGTTGAAATTATTACTATGATGGCGATGATTACTGGGCTGTGTTTGGGTGCCTCCATTACAATGTCAGGCTTCACAAAACTTCCTTATTATCTCTTCAATTATTTGGAGCAAGTAGCTCCTGCCAAACGATATTATTATTGTCTTACGCAGAAACTTTGTCAATAGGCTTTAGGTCAATAATGATATGTTTTGCGTTAACAAATAACGAAAATAAATACAATTTTGACTAAATAGGCTCTTATAAACCTAAAGAAATGCTTAAAACGTTAAAAATAAAGCGGAAATCGTACCAGAGTCATTCGGGGTTTGCGTATGTGCATTTGTAAGTATTGATGTAAAATAGGAACAAACGAGAGGGATGATGCCAGTTAAATTGAAATTAAGTGTAGTTGACCAATCGCCCATAAGGATGAATGGATCTGCTGCTGATGCATTGAATGAAACTGTGGCGTTGGCAAAGGCGGTAGAAAAGTTCGGGTATGCTAGATATTGGGTAGCTGAACACCACAATATAGCGAACTTTGCAGGTACATCGCCTGAAATTCTAATCGGGCAGATAGCTGCTAACACCCGATCAATCAATGTTGGGAGTGGAGGTGTGATGTTGACTCATTACAGCGCTTTCAAAGTGGCTGAAGTGTTTAATATGCTTAATTTGTTTTTCCCTGGAAGAATTGAGTTAGGCCTTGGTAGAGCCCCAGGAAGTGATCAATTAACTGCTTCTGCTTTATCATTTCCATCGCCTCCTTTAGGTCCTCAGCATTATCCTAAGCAAGTCTCGGATGTGCTTAATTTTTTGACCGATAAACATGTTGAAGAGAATCCTTTTAGCAATGTGACAATCGGTCATAAAGGTCAATCGGTTCCAAAAGTTTGGTTGTTAGGTTCCAAATATGAGAGTGCGTTTATGGCAGCACAAATGGGTTTGCCATTTGCTTATGCACATTTTTTCGGGATGGGTTCATCTGAGGGACCATTGATTGTTGATGCTTACAGGAAAAATTTTGAGCCGTCAGAATTTTTGGCAGAACCTTTGGTAAATGTCGGAGTTCATGTGGTGTGTGCAGATACAGATGAAGAGGCGAAACGGTTGTCCGCTTCTCGGAATCTGGGGAGGTTATTTTCGATTACAGGAAGAGCCAAGGGTATACCTTCCCCTGAGTTCGCTTCTAATTATCAGTATATGATTGATGAATTAGAATTTGTTCAGAATTATGCGAAGAACTGTGTGGATGGTAGTCCACATACAGTCAAGCAAGCTCTTGACAAGATTTCGGAAGATTATCAAACTCCCGACCTGAGTATAGTAACGATTTGTCACGATTATCAAGATCGGGAGTATTCTTATCGATTAGTAGCCGAAGTGTGTGAGCTTGGAGCAGGAGCTGTCTAAAAGTTATGCTCCTACTTGGCTTGCTAAGTCAACAAAACTAGTCGCGTAATAATCAAAAGGGTGATTTTGAGGGTTTGGTAAATTGGTATTAAGGGTGCCAAACTCCATAGGGCGCGCTACAAATGCAGTTTTGAGCCCAACCTTCTGTGCGGCTAGAAGGTCTCTTTCATGTGCCGCAGTCATCACGACTTGATCAGGAGTAAGTCCAAGAAGTTCAACGGCTGTCAGGTAACTTCTAGGGTGTGGCTTATAGTGCTTCGCGACCTCTGCTCCCAGTATACAGTCCCAAGGCAAGTTTCCATTTTTAGCCATGTCGGTCATGAGCCGTATGTTTCCATTTGACATAGGAGCGATGATGTATTTGTTTTTGAGTCTGTAAAGTCCTGCTACTGTGTCTGACCATGGGCGTAAATTATGCCAGAAATAATTGAGTTCCTCGATTTGGTTTTCAGAGAGATTGTTAATTTCTAATTCTTCTAACAATTCGATTAGAGCCATCTTGTGCAGGGCATCTAGATTTGTCCAAGGGATTTCTTCATTTCTGACTTTATCCATGAATGGTTGGTACTTGCCTCGCCATTTGTCTGCGAATGCTTCCCAGTCAGTTTGAATATTGTATTTGGCTCCAAAATTTTCACCTTGGGAGATTATGCTTCCTCTCCAGTTAACTACCGTGCCGAATACATCAAATATGAATGCCTGCTTATCGTTGTTGTTTGGCATAAGTATTACCTCGTAATTTAGTTTAAGGTTCCCAAAGTAGCTACAATCTCGTCATAATTTGGTTCAACTCCAGGATTTGGAGCCACCCAAGCGTATGATACAGTTCCTTGAGAATTTATGATGAATACTGCCCGGTTAGCAGTGTTGTATCCTTCCAGTGCAGCTAGATTTTCCCATATGACGTCGTAAGATGTAATGACCTCTCGATTATAGTCACTTAGTACTGTGTAACTCATGTTATTTTGTTCTTTCCACACTTGTTGTGAAAAAATAGAGTCTACAGAAATTGCGAGTACTGTAGCATTAAGGGAATTAAAATCTCCTGATCGTTCATCTAGAGTACAAGCCATTGTGTTGCACACACCAGTGAATGCACCTGGGAAAAAGCTTAATATTACGTTTTGCCCTTTAAAATCACTTAGAGACACTTGGTTCTTATCAGTATCGTAAAGTGTGAATTGAGGGGCTTGTTCTCCTACTGTGATTGCCATGCTAAACTCCTGTAATGAAAATTATCGGTCTGTAGGGCTATAATATACTCAAATATAAGTGTGCGCAATTATGAAATATTGTTGGTGCATGATAATGACGAGAGGGTAAGAATGTTTTTTGATTCTAGAAGATCAACTGTTCACGGGAATAATGGAATGATAGCTACAAGCCAACCGTTGGCGGCTATAGCAGGGTTAAAAGTATTATTTGAGGGAGGAAATGCGATTGATGCATGTGTTGCTGCTGCTGCGGTCCTTAATGTTGTGGAACCAGAGTCTACGGGAATAGGTGGTGACATGTTCGCCCTGATTAGAATGTCTGATACCAAAAAAGTGGTCTCTCTAAATGGCAGTGGAAGATCAGGTTCGGGCGCATCTATTGCAGAACTTCAATCCAAAGGTTTTTCTAAATTACCCGATATAGGACCTTATTCCGTATCTGTCCCAGGTACTGTTCATGGTTGGGAAACTATCATGAATGAATATGGGAATATGACCCTTTCTGAAGTGCTAAAACCAGCAATTAATTATGCTATTAATGGATTTGCGGTTTCGGACATAATATCTTACCAATGGAAGAGCCAAGAAGATAAACTTTTGCAGTATCCATCAGGAAATGAATTTTTATTCTCGGGCAAAGGCCCTAATGAAGGAGATTTTGTTAAATTACCAACCTTAGGTAAAACTCTCCAAGCTATTGCCGAAGGAGGTTCAGAGGCATTTTATACCGGAGATATCGGGAAAAGAATTGCAGATTACGTTCAACAACTTGGAGGTTGGGTTACCGAGGATGATTTAAAGAATCACCATTCAGATTGGGATGAAGCCATAAGTACAGATTACCGAGGGGTTACCTGCTGGGAATGTCCGCCTGCAGGGCAAGGCATCGTGGCGCTAGAGGCAATGAATATTGTTGAAGAGTTTGATGTTTCAGGAATGGGATCTCAAACTGTTGAAACGTATCATCACATGATCGAAGCAATTAGGTTGGCATTTGCAGACGCGGGACAATACGTTGCTGATCCTAGAGTGTCTGATGTCCCTACTAAAGCTTTGCTTTCCAAGGAATATGCAGCAGCAAGACGGAGCCTGATAGACCCAAGTAAAGCTATGCAGGATGTGCCTTACGGAGATGTAATGAAAGATGGGGATACAGTATATATATCTTGCGTAGATAAAGATGGTAACGCCTGTTCTTTTATTAATAGTATTTTTACTAACTTCGGGAGCGGACTCGTAGTTCCTGAAACTGGAATAGTACTACAAAACCGCGGTTCACTATTTGAGTTGGATAAAGATCATCTAAATGCTTTGGAGCCTAATAAGAGACCATTTCATACTATAATCCCAGCTATGGCAACTAAAGGAGATGATTTGTTCTTGTGTTATGGGATCATGGGAGGTTACATGCAGCCTCAGGCCCACCTTCAAATAATTAGCGATATAGTTGATCATGGCATGGACGTACAAAAGGCTATCAATGCTTTAAGATTTATGGTCTCGCCATCTGGTGTTTTCCTAGAAGAAGGTATAGATCCCGGTATCGTCTCAACTTTGAGAGGGATGGGGCATAATATTCAATTAATTTCTGGTCATGCCAGGGTTGGAATGGGAGGTGCGCAAGTGATCATGAGAAACCCCGAAACAGGTGTACTGAGTGGAGGTTCTGAACCCAGAAAAGATGGCTGTGTGGTAGGCTGGTAGCCTCTAGTACTTAAATTCTTCCCTTACGGGGCTAAAAATATCAAGAGCAACGGCGGATTTGGAAGATGTTTTAGCATAATGTTCCAAATCTCCTGGAATTATGTACATGTCGCCTGGATGGAGTATTTTTACTTCATCTCCGATTCCCATCTCTAGCTCACCTTCGACTAAAATACCTGCTTGCTCATGTGGGTGGGTATGCCAAGGTACTTCACTATCACTATCTATTGTTACTAGAGACAATAATATATTTTCTCCCCAGAATGTCTGTGTTCGTGCTCCTTTGGCTAATTCTTTGTATGCTCGTCCAGTTGTTTCTTTAAAGTATTTCATATGAAACCCTCCTATTCCTCCCATGATACTGCATCTGTGATTCCTTGTTGAACGTCAGTCAATGATACAAGATTTTTCTCTAGTTGATTAACCACATTGGTTAAAATTTGGGCGGCATCTAAAGTCCTATAGGTATTATATTGTGAAAGGGCTGAGTCGTAATCATTCATTAATGAATCCCTCTCTTTTAGTAGTTCTTGGTGGCGCATCTGATTCTCATCATATTTTGTGTCATTTATCACATAGTACCTTGGGATGATCTCAATGGTTTTAAATATTATGTGTTCTTCTTTGACAAGGCATGAATCCTGTTCTGGGTTATTGTCGCCTCTAGTCATGTAACGGTTGATGTTGTAACTAGAGAGCACCTGGACTATACGATGGATGATATAGCCTTCTACAATTGTTATGACATTATCGTATACCGGGCATTCGGTAGATGCGTCAATATCTTCGGCCATTTGCCGGAAAGTTATGATGTCTCCTACTTGTAGAGGTTCTCCATGATTTGCGGGTTCGTAGATTACCTTATCTCCACAGTGGATAATAGGCCTCATACTTCCTGTACACGCAACACGTTCTGGGAAGTTAGCAACCCGAAAAATCAGATTATTATCTATCCATTTTAAAGTTTTTTCTTTCAACAAGTGGTCATCAATATTGAATTTTCCTCTATATGTATTTGGACTAAACTTAGATAACCTGACTACATATTCATAAGAGTCATTCACAATAATGTTTTTAATTATATTATCGTATGTTTCATTGTCAGAATGCACCTGAATCTCAAGCCAGTAGGAATTGTCCTTGCTAATTACAGATAATATATCTGCTTCCATTTTTTGTTTTAATTCAGGAAGTTCTATCTCTATTGTGATAATTACGGCAGTGTTAGGATCTAAATTTTCTGATGGTTGAGGGATTGGAGTCGGATCCATAATTGTATTGGTAATTGGAACATCTGTCGGGATTAAAGCAGGCTCAGGAGTTGGTGAAGGTACAGGAGTAATAGTGGATTGTGAAACACTTTTGGTAGGGATACTTGTTTGGGCAGGAAGCTCCTCATAGGTTTGTTCGATTTTAATCTGCATTTCTGATATTTGAGGTGGTTTAGTAATGATGTCACCTATAGTAGTATTCATGGTTTCGGTTTGAATCACATTAGATTCGGGGGTAATCAAACATGACAGTCCATTTACTATAAGAGAAAACCCAATAAGATATATTATTATATGTTTATATTTGATTTTTTTGCTACTCAACTTCTTTATGTATGATCAGCATTAGAAGGCAAACTTAGAATACTCTCCTTCATCTCTTGTCATGAATTCCAACACAGCCGGCTGTCCTTGTTTGGTTTTTTCGATAGCACGATTGATTGCAGGAATTATTTCTGCAGGGTCTTTGACTTGTTGCGCGAAAGCACCTAGCGAGGAGCACATATCGGTAAATTCTCCGGATAATTCTTTTATATTGTACTTTTCCACTGCAACGGGGAATCTTCTATCATCATAAATAGACATGTATGCATTGTTAATTATGACTGTTAGTATCGGTATATTGCATCTAACAGCGGTTTCGATATCAATTCCTACTGTACTGAACGCTAAGTCCCCCATAACGTTTATCACAAGTTTTTCTGGAGCTGCTAATTTAGCCCCCATAGCTAAACCTAGACTGTAACCAAGTTGTGTAGATTTGCCCCAGCCAATAAAGCTTCGAGGATCTCTAGCTTCCCAGAAAGGACCTAGGTATTCTCGTGCACTACCAGATTCGTGGGTGATTATAGTATTGTCTAAGTCCACTGTATGCATGAGGTCCCAAACCACTCGATACGGGTTCAAAGGTGTCTCGTTAGATTTTAATTTGTGCTCCCAGGACTGGATCCATGTTCTATGTAGATTTTGAATGTCTTGTTGGAGTTCATGATTGGTTGGTTTCGGTGCTGATATTGAATGTAATTCTTCAAGTAATTGGTTTAATACTAATTTGCTGTCACCTAGGATAGGATACTGCGTATGGTATTCTCGGTTAATTGCATCTTCGTCGTTTGTAGTATGGATTAATACTTTTGAACCTTTGATTGGTACAGTGAAATTAGTTTTAGTGAAACTACATCCAACCCCAAATATGAGATCTGATGCGGGTAAGTATTTGTGAACAGCACTTGTGGTACTAGGGCTACCAGTACCTATATGAAGAGAGTGATTATGAGGAAAAGCACTTTTACCGGGAAGTGTCGTCATGACGGGACACTGTAAAAATTCTGCAATCTGAATAAGCTCATCGGTTGCTTCGGCGTATAGTACACCTTGACCTGCATGGATAACGGGGTGAGAAGCTGCTAGTAGAGCTTTTGCGGCTTGTTTTACTGCAGTTGGATCCCCGGCTTGTTTTAGTGGTGTTGGAGGGATGTAATTATATACTTCGTCGTCATCAATGTTTCCTTCAGCGATGTCTTGTGGTATTTCTAGTAGCACTGGTCCTGGTCTTCCAGATCTTAATTTTGTAAATGCGCGTCGCAATAAATCAGGTATACGTTCGACAGTGTTCATTTCTTCTGACCATTTAGTAATTGTTTCATAACTTTTTGTTGGGTAGAAATTAGGGTGTACACCTCTTTTGCTTCTAGGCATTCCTGCAGGTAGAAGTAATATAGGTACAGATTCAGAATATGCCTGGGCTACTCCTCCGAACCCATTTTCTGCCCCTGGTCCATTTTGCATCATGAATACTCCTATCCTTTTCCCATTAGTTATTCTAGAGTAACCATCTACCATATGGATGCCGGTAGATTCTAGTCTGAATATAATAGGTTTGATATCTTCTCGTGCAGCTGCTTCTAACAAAGGCTGATAGGGTACGCATCCGATGAAATCTACTCCTTCGGCTTTTAGAATTTTCGCTATAGCTGATACTCCATCCATGGCTATCCTCCTCTTCATGTATTCGGTATTTTATAGGAAAATTACTATTTAAGAAATCAAGTTGTTCTCTTGTAAATATGCGAGTTCTTCAGTAGTCAATTGTCCGAGACTGCCAAGTAATTCGTGGGTATGTAGTCCTAATGTCGGAGGGTCGTTAGCAGGGAGATTAGCGCTGTTATTTATATTAATTGGGTTTCCAATAGTTCTGAATTGCCCTCCTAAAGTGTCTCCTACATCTATAAACATGCCTCTAGATGCTAGCTGGGGACAGTTGTACAGGTCTTTCGCATTTTGGACAATTCCCATTGAAAACCCTAGTTTGGTAAGTTCAGTTGTAACTAACATACGGCTTTTATCTTTAGTCCAACTCTCAATTTCTGGAAGAATATTGGAAAAATAGAAATCTCCTGTGATGCCTATCCCTAAATATCTGGGATCGTTTATGAGTTCCTCTCTATCCAAGAGTTTCCAGAGCCTGCTGAATTTTTGTTCTCCTCCTGTACTAGGTCCAGCCCCTGCTAAAACGACATATCCATCATTGGTTTTTAGCGTTAGTTGAGCGTTTACAACATTTTCCCTGCTTCGAGACGTAATTTCACCGGTTGCCTCTAGGTGTGACATAGCGCTGACCATATGTGACGCCATACAATCATACATAGCCATATCAATAAATTGTCCTGTCCCAGTCTTGTTACGTGATTGCAATGCGAGAACTATAGCGAGTGCAGTCCAAACTCCTGGTACGGAGTCTCCAATATTATCACCTACCGCCTTTGGGGCTCTGTCAGGGTCACCAGTGATTTCCATCCACCCTCCCATTGCTTGTGCGTTCAGGTTATTGGCAGGCCAAGTTCCGTACGGACTATTTTTAGGAGAGTTGCCATATCCCGTAATAGTGGCATATATCAGCCTAGGGTTTATATTATTCAGTGTGTCATAATCGAAACCCAATCTTGAGAAAGATCCGGGCCCCCAATTATCTAAAAGTACATCTGACTCTTTTAACATATTGGTAAATGCTTTTTTGCATAGAGAGTCTCTTAGATCTAAGGCAATACTTTTTTTATTTCGATTAACTGATAAAAATCTAGCACTTACAGACTCTCCGTTTTCATTAGATATCAGAGGTGCATTTTTCCTGGCGAGCTCGCCTGTTAATGGTCTTTCAATTTTGATCACTTCCGCTCCCATATCAGCTAGTATCATTGAACAGAAAGGGCCAGCTACAATATGGGTGGCATCCAATACTCGGATACCTTCTAGCGGAAGCTCTTGATTTTGTATATTAGTCATAGAAGACTCCTAATTTGTGTTGCTCCAAAAATTGAGTTTTCGAGGGATTATTTGTATAAGTGGTTGATTCTTTATTTCCATGTTGGCATACAGTGGGTATTTGTCGATAAGTTTATGGTGCATAACTGAGTCTTTGGTATGTATGATAGAAGCTGATCCATTTATTTGGAGATACCATATTTGATTCCAGTCCTCAGTGTAATGATCTATCAGGAAAGAGACTTCAGAATTATTCAAAATGTTTTGGACACGCTTTAACTTGGTGTAATCGGATACTTTCGGTTTCTTATCAATTACTGAGTAAATATTGCCTACGTATTCTATAAAGCACAGCGGTACAATCCTAGGTACACCACTTGTGTTGGCCGTCGCGAGATGTCCTATTTGGGCCGATTCTAAGAGTAACCGATTTGCCTGGGTGATTATATCCTTCATATATCTTGTGAATATCCTATTACAGCCCGAGTGGATCTTCCAAAAAATCTAGATTTTCTAGAGAAAGGCGGGCTGCTTCGATGACTTCATCATCTTCATCGTCCATGCATTTTATTAATGCTTCTTTGGAACTCAAGGTCCCTAATTTACCTAGTCCAGAAATTACCGAAAGTCTCACTTGCTGATCATCATCTTCAATTAGCTGTAACAATATTTCTGCAGACTTGTCTTCTCCTATTTCAACTATAGCTTCAACTGACTCGTAACGAATCTCAGGATCTTCATTATTTAATTCTTCGCAAAGTAAAGGTATCCAAATGGTATTACAGGTTTTACCCATTGCATAAATAGAACTGACTTTCAAAGTTGGGTTATTGCTGATATACGCTTCTTTAATGAAATCTTGAGTCTCTGGGTTATCAAAATATGCTAGGGACTCAAGGGCTCTTCGTCGGACTTCCGTGGATTCTTCATGGTTGTTGTATGTTGTTTTTAGTAAAGTGTGAACATTTTCCAGCATAGTCGAGTTTATTTTCCCATCGATGCCCAATACGATAAAACGAGCGATATGAGTCATTATCGTACCTTTTACATGGGGTGATAAAGTCTTGTGGGCCAACAGGATTAGTTGGCGTAAAGTATCATGGCCGTCGGATTCCCAGAGCCCTTCCAAACTAGCGTAAATTAGACTCTCATCTGAAGATTTAAGGCCTAATTTGAAAATTTTTTCGAAATTGAGGTCAGAATTTTCTTCACTCAAGTCGTATATGCTTGCTATTATTTGAATTTGGGATTTAGTTTCTAATTGTTCCCAAGTCTCTGAGAAGTTAACGAATTCATTGTCATTCAAATCTGATAAAAGAGAATAATCAGAGTCCGATAGAGAATCGATATCTTCTACCAAAGTGGTATATAAGTTCTCTAATAACATATAAGGCATATCCTATTAAGTTGCTATTATTTGTCCGATGATGCTATCACTGATGCTACTGCATAGTCACGTGAATGAGTAAAACTTAATGTTATATTGTCTATCCCGAGTGATTTTGATCTATCTAATGCACGGTTGTATAACTTTATAGATGGGGCCCCACTTTTTGCTCTAACTACTTCGATATCTTTCCATGACACTCCACGGGTACCGGTTTTTAGGGCTTTCATTGTGGCTTCTTTGGCCGCAAATCTACCAGCAAGATTAGGAGCTCTTCCTTTGCAATATTGTATCTCGTCTGTAGTGAAGATCTTGTTCAAAAACCGGTCGCCGTATTTCAATAATACATTTCGTATTCTGTCAATTTCAATGATATCGATTCCATTGCAAATAAATGACATGAATACCTCTTTGTTTGTTAGTGAGGAACCAGGTTTAGATTCTGTAAGATTTTTTGTACTGAGTAGTTTTTGTTAAGTACATAAAAGTGTACGCCAGGGACTTTATTAGATAACAAATCTTCAGCTTGTTCGGTGGCATACTCTATCCCCAATTGGATCACTTGATCGTCATCATTTTCAACATGACTAAGTTTGCTATTAAGTGTTGTTGGTATTGAGGCCCCACATAGCGTAGTAAACCTTCGGATCTGGGAAACATTTAGTATAGGAAGTAGTGCTGGAATGATAGGAACTGTTATCCCTGAGGCTCTAGCCTTCTCTACAAAGTTGTAGTAGTAAGTATTGTCGAAAAACAATTGAGTTATTATGAAATCAACACCCATATCCACTTTATGTTTCAAATACTCTATATCTATTTCAGGTGTTTCAGATTCAGTATGAGATTCTGGGTATCCTGCCGCAGCTATGCAAAAATCATATTGAGTATCTATATGATGTATCAATTCAGATGCATGTTTAAAGCCTCCATCTGTAGCCACAAATTTATCCGAGCCTTTCGGAGGGTCCCCTCGTAATCCGATGATGTTTTCTATATGATTTTTTTGTAGTTTATGCAAAATTTTGTCTATTTCTGACTTGGTTTGGCCTACACAGGTTATATGGGACATTACTTCTAGATTGAGGTCAGATTTCGCGATTTTAGATAACTCTTCTGTGAATCCTTGCGTACTACCTCCCGCTCCATAGGTCACAGATATGAAATCTGGATTATATTCGGAGAGAGTTTTCATCTTTTCCACAACATTTGGAATTCCGGATTCATTCCTAGGAGGAAAGAATTCGAAGGATATTGTTTGTTTTTTTGATAGTATGTCTAGAATCTTCAAATGCGCTTACCATATTAGTTTGTTGGTCTAATTATATATTATTCAAACGAGAAACCGTTAAAAAAGATTAAAATGATTTTATATATTATTCGAAATTAGGTTTTCTCTTTTCGCTGAATGCACTCAATCCTTCTAATGGATGTTTATGGGAAGATACATACTTCACAAACATGTTGTTTTCATAGGAAATGGCATTATCTCTAGTAACATAATTACTATGATTGAGTAAGGTTTTTATGTTAGTTAGGCTCGCAATGCTTTTTGATGCTATGTTCTCTGTGAATTCTTTTACCGTTTGTTCCAAGTCTTGATCTTCTACTACTTTGTATACCAGATTTGTGGCTTTTGCTTCCTTACTGTCCATCCATCTACCAGAAATCATTAGTTCGAAGGCCTGTTGTTTCCCGATGCGCTCGGGTAACCTTTTTGATGAACCTCCTCCAGGTATTAATCCAAAGTTAATGTGCTGGTCACCAAATTGTGCGGATTTGGCGGCGAATACGAGATCACAGCATAGCATTATCTCGAGACCCCCGGCCAAAGCAAACCCCTGTACAACACATATTGTAGGAATAGGTAATTGCTCTATTAGGAAGAATACTTGGTTAAGCTTTTTGATATAGGTTTGTAGTTTCTTTTGGTCAGAAACAATAGACTTGAAATAAATTAGGTCTGCTCCTGCCGAGAAAGCTCGGCCATTTGATGACAAAATTAGTACTTTTATGTCCTGAGATGCTTTGATTTCAATGATAGCTGATTCTATTTCGGTGATAAGTTCCATGTTGAATGCGTTAAGAGCATCTGGTCTATTCAATTTTATTTCTGCTGTGTTTTTGGTGCATGAATATATGATGTTTTTGTAAATCAAAGTGATCTCCATTATTCTTATTTATGGGCATTATATTAAAAACCATGTGGTTGAAAAACCAACAATGAAGTTTTAGGATATCAAAGTAACAGAATACCGTGAGTTGAATCTATGGATTTTAATTATTTGAATTTTAGTTAGATTATTGAAGGAGCTCTAGCCGGGTCAGTAGGAGCTACGGACAGAAAGGACTTATTTTTTTTCAAAATGCAAGAAATTGCTTCAGTAGTGCGCTTGGATGAAAGTAACATCTCTGCCGAACCGTGGCAATTATTTGAACTATTTGAACCTATAGCTTCTTTGGATAATCCTGATTTTGCACAAGTGAATAGGATTTCGGTATTTATTGAAGAACAATTCGAAAAATGGGAAAGGCCTGTTGTGGTTACTTGTGGCACAGGTAATGAAACTACAGGAATAATTTTGGCTTGCTATTTGGTTTATGTTGGGCATTCTTCGGAATCTGCTATATCTACAGTGGAGAATGCTAGACCGGGCACTATGTCTGACTCTGACTATCTAACTATAGTTCATGATTATGAATCATTTGTACGACAGGGTAGCTCGTGAGTATGGATTATATATCGGCTATTCAAATCACGGATGATTTACTCCATGATCTGTATCGCCACGCTAGAGAAGTATTCCCTTTGGAATGTTGTGGTTGGTTAGAAGGCTCTTGGGACCAAAATGTAGCTCGGAGTTCTCGACAATGTGAGAATAAGCAAAATGAAGGGAATCACCCTACAGCCGCGGCCCGGACTGCAGAAACAGCATATGTTATTGAAGGGCCAGATCTTTTAGAATTCAACAACAAACTAGATTCGAAAAGCCCTCCAGTCGTCATATACCACTCTCATCCCAATGGAAAGGCTTATTTATCAGAGACGGACCGTCAAGTTGCCACTAGTCCGTGGGGAGATGGCCCTAGTTATCCAGTTCAGCAATTAGTGATTGGTATTGATGCAGAATCAGTTGTTGAGGCGGCTTTGTTTGCCTGGTCAACAACTCAAGAGGAGTTTGTTGAGGTAGCAAGGTATCCAGGGGCGTTGATATAATTTATCCGTTGGTCGCGACTAACACAGCACCTGCAAGGTATATAAGGACAATCGCGGCAACTCCTATCGTCAATACTGGCTTTGGTAATTTATTTTTTCCTAATATTACTGCTAATCCGATTAGCATCAGCCCTACGGCTACCAATCCAGCAATTTGGTGGGAGGGTTCACCTTGCGTTGTTATGATTCCTTCTCTATAGAAGATATCAGCATAACCTATGATGGTGACATTAAACACGCAGCTTCCAAACAAACCTGCTACTCCTAGGTCATAAGCTTTCATTCTTGCTGCCGCTATAGTTGCAGAGGCTTCAGGCATAGTAGTCACAATTGATACAGCGATGATCCCTAAGACTCCAGATGATATGCCAGTAATATTGGCAATTTGGTCGGTGCTGATTGCTAAAAATATTCCACCTACGACTACACCGGCTGATACAACCACAAATAATAACCACGCCTTAGTAAGGGTTAGCGAGGTTTGAATTTCGTCGTCATCGGAAGTTTCGTCGTCTGGTTTTTTCTTATAGATGTACCACATACCTAGAACGTACATGCTTAGGATTATTCCGGCTGGTAATCCAATATTGAATGCACTGATGTTGATAGGGATTGAGATGAACAATAGGCCTAGTACCGTCATTAAGATAGCTAGGAATACCAGATATTTCTGCTCAAAAGACACATTAGCTAAGAACCTCGATCCACCAAACACTAAAGCTACTGCTCCAAAGGTGAATAGATTAATCATGTTGGCTCCGAACACATTACCGATGGCAATGGCTGGATTAGGAGGATTTAATGATACAGCTGATATATTGGTCGAAAGTTCTGGTAAAGAGGTAGCTAGAGCAACTAATATGCTACCTACAAATAGTCGACCTAAGCCAGTCAGTTCTGCTAGTGCATCACCATACACAGCCAATTTGGTGCCACAGTACACTACTACTCCAGCACTGACTAAGAATATTAAGATTGCTACTAGTAATTCTGACACATCTAGTCCGTTTGATTAGTTAAATATTATATTAATATGAAATGACTTAGTATTTCAATTGTTTATTTCAGTTCTATCAAACATTTTTTACGATCTCATCAGCAAATTCACTTGTAGAAAGTAATTTTACATCTGGGCCATTTAACTCGGATGTTCGGTATCCTGCACTCAAAACCTGTTCAACGGCCTTCTCAATAGTTATTGCTTCTTCATTGAGCCCTAGAGAATAACGGAGCATCAGGGCAGTGCTTAGAATAGAGCCTGTGGGATTAGCGATACCCTTGCCTGCTATATCGGGAGCTGTGCCATGGATGGGTTCATAAAGGCCAGTTGTTTTTTGCCCGATTTGAGGAACTCCGGATAAACTTGCGGATGGTAATAGTCCCATAGAGGCTGTTAGGACAGCTGCTTCATCAGTCAGAATGTCTCCGAAAGTATTTTCTGCGACTATCACGTCGAATCTACTAGGACTTTGCACCAGTTGCATGGCGCATGCGTCTACCAATACATGTTCGAGTTCTACCTCTGGATATTCACTCGAAAGATCTGTAGCGATTTGTCTCCACAACCTAGAAGTTTCTAGAACATTAGCTTTATCGATAGAAGCTAGTTTGTTTCTCCTGCCTTTGGCTAATTCAAATCCTACCCTAAGAACTCGTTCGATTTCCGGGGCTGAGTAAAATAAAGTGTCTGTAGCAGTCTCTTTACCGTATTGGATGCTTCTACCTTTGGGTTGCCCGTAATACAATCCTCCAGTTAATTCGCGTACAACTACTATGTCAACATTATCTAGTACTTCGGGTTTTAGGACACTGGTATTGACCAGTTCAGGATATACTTTAACTGGGCGAATATTGGCAAATGCTCCAAGATTAGCTCGCATTTTGAGGAGTCCGTCTTCCGGTCTTGTTTCTGCGGTGGGATCATCCCATTTAGGACCTCCTACAGCACCAAATAAAACAGCGTCGCTATTTGATATTATGTTTTCTACTTCTTCGGTTAATGCGGTTCCATATTTGTCTATTGAAATCCCGCCTATATCTCCGTAGTTAAGGTTAAATTGATGGCCGAATTGAGCCTCTATGGCCTTTAATATTTTCACACTCTCATTGGTTACTTCTGGTCCGATTCCATCTCCAGGTAATACAGCTATCTCAAATTGCATATTGGACTCCTTAACTATCATGTATTTTGATGAGTACATATACTCAACTAAATCACACAACAAATCAAGGTTAATTTGAGATACAATTTGTAGTAAATTGTATTTATAGGTATAAATTTGATAGATCATATTGGTAATTTAGAGGAGATAGTTGGTGTAGATAACGTTATATCTGATGCTAGGGATTTGTTAGTGTATGAATATGACGGTTCAGTTGATAAGAATCGACCTCCCGCTGTAGTTTTGCCTCAAAATACTAATCAAGTATGCCGAATTTTGAACTATTGCCATAGAAATGAAATATATGTTGTAGGCAGAGGATCTGGTACGGGGCTGAGCGGGGGTACGATATCTAAAAATGGTGCTATCCAAATTGTATTTACAAAAATGAACCAAATCCTTGATATTGATATTGAGGGATGTACTGTGACAGTACAGCCAGGAGTGATTAATCTAGATCTAGATAATTATGTCCGTACATTTGGTTTGAGGTATCCCCCAGACCCTTCTAGTCAAAGAGCCTGTAGTTTAGGAGGGAATATCTCAGAAAATGCTGGAGGGCCACATTGTCTGGCATATGGCACAACGACGAATTACGTGCTGGAATTGGAAGTGGTTCTAGAAGATGGATCGATTACTTATTTAGGTGATAAATCCCGTGGAGGCTTTGCCTATGACCTGCGGGGAGCTTTTGTTGGGTCTGAAGGTACCTTTGGAATGGTTACAGCCATGACATTAAGGGTTTTACCAGTGCCGGAGACAGTTGGTACATTTTTGGGTGTTTTTGATGATATTGAGTCTGCTTGCGGTGCAGTTTCTTCCATTATAGGTAAAGGGATTGTTCCCGCGGCAATGGAGATGTTGGATAAACTAACTATAAAAGCAGTACAGAACGTTATGGATGCAGGTTATCCTAATGATGCCGGGTCAGTATTGTTGATTGAAATAGAGGGCTTGGTCGAAGAAGTTTCAGAAATGTCAGAAGATGTTAGTTCCTGTTTATGGGAGGCTGGAGCTACTGAAGTGACCTACGCTACCGATGAAAATGAACGTGATGCTCTGTGGTCTGGTAGAAAAGGCGCATTGGGAGCTCTTGGTAGTTTGGCCCCAAATTACTTTTTGGTTGATGGAGTGGTACCTAGGACCAAGTTGACCGAAGTGCTTTTAGAAGTACAAACCATTGGGGAAAAGTTTGGTATTCAAATTGCTAATGTGTTTCATGCAGGAGATGGCAATTTACATCCGTGTCTATTATTTGATGAGAAAATTCCTGGTGCTATAGAAAACATCACGACCGCCGGTGGTGAAGTATTGAAGTCTTGTGTGGAACTAGGAGGAGTTCTTAGTGGTGAGCACGGTATAGGTTTAGAAAAAAAAGAATATATGCCTTTGGTTTTTAATGATGATGATATGGAATCAATGAAAAAATTGCGGACAGCTTTTGCCCCAAATAATAATATCAATCCCGGAAAAATATTCCCTGATGGTGAACATGTTGTGCTGAAACCTCATAAGCCTGCTCCAGGGTTCACTATCTAATATTTGAAGCCAGTAGGTATGGAAATGTTTCCTTATAGCAAGAATCGTACGGCTAATACCCAAATGGTAGACGAAGTGATACCAGATTATGTTTGCGAACCTAGTTCTACTGCTGAATTGGCAAACATAGTAAATACATGTTACCAGCAGAGTATGAATATAGTTGTTGCAGGAGGTATGACTAGTATAGGAATCGGCAATATACCTTCCAAGATTGACGTGATGGTAAAAATGGACAACTTATCTGAGGTATTAGATTTTCAACCCGCAGATTTAACTGTAACTGTGCAAGCGGGTGCGAGAATGAAAAATTTGTATCCAGTGTTGCAGACAGAATCCAAAACATTGGCAATTGACGGTTATCTGATCTCAGAAGCCTCTATTGGAGGAATTATTTCATCCAATACCCACAGTTTTTTGAGAAATCATTTTGGACTGGTTAGAGATTCATTAATCGGGTTAACTGTTATGAATGATCAGGGTAAATTAATCAAGTCTGGAGGTCGTGTAGTTAAGAACGTTACTGGGTACGATATGAACAAATTATACGTAGGAGCACTAGGGACGTTGGGTATTATAGTAGACGCTACGTTTAAAGTAGTAACTGTTCCTGCCAATACGGAGTTAATGGTTATACCTTGTAAGAATTTAGAAGCTGGTATTGAACAAACTCAAAGTATCAAGAACATGCCTTGGGCACCGTCAACTGCGCATGTTATGGAGCAAGAATTATTAACTCAAACTCGATTGCAGAGTTTAGAGAGTGACTTGATATTAATTTATTTGGAAGGTAGGGATGGAGCTATAGATAGGAAACGGAATGAGATATTAAGTAACCTTGCGCCTAAAGAGTTTGAGATTATATCTGGGCAAGATTGCAGTCAGCTGATTCAAGAACTTAATCGTGTGAATGGTAATAACCTACAGCCTAGTACTATTCGTGTCCGGGCTAACTTACCATTGGCTTCTATCGGTAAGGTTTGTGAATCGTTGTTAGAGACTGATTTTAGAGACCAGTTAGAACTGTCTGTAGATTGCTACTTTGGAACAATTGATATTCATTACCAAATTGCGGGCAACATGATAGAAGATATACAGATTTTGAGAGAAATAATCAGTACCAATCACGGAAATAGTTTAATAGAGTTTTGTACGACTGATTTAAAAAAAAGACTGGATGTTTGGGAAGAGTATGAAAATACCAAGGGTTTGATGAGGCGCGTAAAGGACCAATTTGATTGCCGTAATATTTTTAACAGAGGTAGATTTGCTGGAGGTATCTGATAGTTGACTCAATCAACAAACATAGGTGATGAATTGTCGATGGCTGATCCAAATGATATGTATAAATGCGTTCATTGTGGATTGTGTTTGAGCGCCTGCCCAACTTACGCTATCACTAGATTAGAAATGGAGTCTCCTAGAGGAAGAATTCATTTTATGAAATCAGTTTCTGAAGGACGACTGGAGCTTGATGCTAAAGTGACTTCACACTGGGACTTGTGCCTACAGTGTAGGGCATGTGAGGCTGTTTGTCCTTCGGGAGTTCCGTATGGGAAATTGATAACCTCTACTAAATATAATATGGATTTACATAATAAAACGTCTCCTAAAATGAGGCGCATTAGAAGTGTATTGTTACGTGGTTTATTGCCTAGGTTGGGGTTGCTTCGATCCCTTTCTCATCTATTGTTTTATTATAACCGATTTAGGTTATCTCATTTATTAAATTGGTTAGGAGTGTTTAGATTGTTGCCAACCGAGCTCAAACAAATGGAAGCTCAACTGCCAAATTTTACCAAGCCGTTCTTTAAACCAGGTGTAAATACATTTATCCCGATTGACGGAAATATCAAAATGAAGGTGTGCCTGCTGGCTGGTTGTATCATGCCACTTGTACAGTCCGATGCTATGAGGAGCGCTGTTCGTGTTTTGACAAAAAATGGATGTGAAGTTTCTGTTCCTGTTGGACAAGGTTGCTGTGGGGCTTTGAACTTGCACGCTGGAGATATGGAATACGCTAAGTCAATGGCCAGGAATAATATCGATGTTATGCTGGCTGCTAATCCTGATTACATAATCACTATTTCGGCGGGATGCGGTGCCTCTATGAAAGAATATTATGAGCTGTTTCAGGGGGATCCCGAATATCAAGGGAAAGCGCAAGAATATTCCGATAAAACTATTGATATTCACGAGTTTCTGACATCAATTGATTTTATAAGACCTACTAAACAGGTGCCAATCAAGGTCACTTATCAAGATGCTTGTCATCTAGCACATGCTCAAAGGATCACGTCTGCTCCAAGAATATTGCTGCAATCTATTCCTGGACTGGAATTTGTTGAGATGCAGGAGGCGAATATGTGTTGTGGATCGGCTGGTATTTATTCAATGGTAAATCCAGAGATGTCTCAGGAGATATTGTCCAGGAAATTTGCCAATATATCAAAAGTGGATTGTGATGTGATTGCTACATCTAATCCAGGATGCTCTATGCATATACAAGCTGGCATCAAACAAAGGGCATTACCGTATGATTTGAAGCACGTGATTGAGATATTAGATATGGCTTATGAAGAGGAACTATAATTAGCGTAAGCCAGTTGAGCTGCTGATAAACTGCTACCAAACGCTACTTCATACCCAAACTCATTGAGGCTTTCCTCTAAAGCGGATAACAGCGTGAATACTATAGATTCTCGAGCATTTTCTCCCATTAATCCGATACGCCAAATTTTACCTCGTAATTCCCCCAATCCTCCACCAACTTCTATGTTGTAATCGTTTAATAGTTTGGATCTAATATCAGTATCTGAGATCCCGTCGGGAATACATACTGCTGTTAGAGGATTCAATTGATATTCTGGTTCTGATAGCAATTGCAACCCGAGTGCATTTAGCCCTGCCCGTAATCCAGATGCTACCTTGTCATGCCTGGCAATCCGGTTTTCTAGCCCTTCTTCTAATATCATCCGAAGTGCCTCTCGTAATGCGTAAGTCATTGAAATAGGGCTGGTGTGATGGTAGGCTCGGTTGTCATTCCAATAAGTCTCGATATCCTTCAAGTTAAAGTAAAAACTTTGGACGTCTGTATTTCTACTCCGTATTACCTCTAAGGCTTGAGGACTTAATGTGATTGGTGCTAATCCAGGAGGTGCTCCGATACATTTTTGGGTGCCACTGTAGCAAACATCGATTCCCCATTTATCGATTTCTAAAGTGTGCCCTGCTAGAGAAGTGACTGCATCTACTAGTAATAAAGCTCCTGATTTGTGGACCAATTCTGATATCGCAGGAATTGGCGATAAGGCACCTGTTGAAGTTTCGGCGTGAACGATACCAACAACATATACATCGCTATGGGAGTTTAAATGGTGTTCAACGATATTAGGCGTCACGGGTTTACCCCATTCCAGTTCTATTGATATCACTTCTGCTCTACATCTCGTAGCAATATCTGCCAGCCGTACGCCGAAATAACCATTTTTGAAAATCATGATTTTGCTCCCAGGCTCCAACAGGTTGGCGCAGGCAGCTTCCATCGCTCCAGTACCAGTAGATGATAGAGGCAATGTGAACCAATTATCAGTTTTGAAGATTTGTCTCAGCATGATGCAGACTTCGTCCATGACTTGAAAGAATTCGGGATCAAGGTGTCCAATGACTGGTAAAGTCATCGCCTGCAAAACTCTTGGATTCACTCCACTGGGTCCGGCTCCTAAAAGGATTCTAGGGGATGGTTGAAGCGCGTCTTGAAAAGATTCAGTCATTAATTCTCCTATGTTTGGGGCTTTATTTTTAAAAACCCAGTCCTTTTAATTTGGTTGTGCTAGAGGACTGCTGAAGTTCCTCCATCGATGTTAATAGCAATACCAGTGAGGTAGCTTGCTCGTTCGGAGGCTAAAAAGGCGATCACGTCTCCTGCTTCCTCGGATTCTGCGACTCTGCCAATAGGAACTCTTTGTCCTAATTGTTCATAATATTCGTCTAATGTTAAGTTATATTCTTCTTTGTCCAAAGCTTCGTATCGTCGGTCATGCTGCCCACTTTTAACAAGCCCTATACAAACGGTGTTGACCAGGATGTTGTCTGAGGCTAAATCTTTCGATAAAGCTTTGGTTATAGCTATACCTGTTGCACGAGAAATAGACGTGGGCATAGATGCAGGGCCAGGGGTTCGGCCACCTAAGTTGGTCACATTTATGATTCTCCCACCATTATTCTTACGCATTTCTGGGATCACTGCACGTATTAGTCTGACCGCTCCCCAAACTTTCAAATCAAAGTCTTCTTCCCAGTCTGTATCGCTAACTGAATCGAAATGTTTAGCCATGGATCGTCCTGCATTGTTGACTAATATGTCTATTTTCCCGAATTTGCTTAGTGCTTCTTTAACTACTTTTTCTGGTAAATTCGGGTCGCATACATCGCCTACCACTGGGACCACTATCCCCTTGGCGCCCTGATTTAGTTCATCAGCTGCGGCATTGAGCGTAGACTCGGTCCGTGCGATTATTAGGACTGTACCACCTTCTGCTGCGATTCTTCGGGCTGCGGCTTTGCCTATGCCGTCACTAGCTCCAGTTATGATTGCTACTTTATCTGTTAATCCTAGATCCATATCAATCTCCTCTCTCGGAATGTCAGAAATTACATTATTTATAGTAGTCTGATTTGGTTTTAATTGTTAGTACCTAAAGGCACTAAAATATTGATTCGTGTTCAGCAACTATGGATATGTCTTTGTCTCCTCGGCCACTTAAACAGACTATTATGATGTCATCTTTTGACAATGTACCTGCTAGTTTGCAAGTATACGAGATCGCGTGAGCTGTTTCTAGAGCAGGTATGATCCCTTCAACTTCTGACAATGTGTGGAATCCTTTTAGAGCGTCTGAGTCGTTTATAGAAACATATTGTGCCCGTTCAATATCTTTCAAATAGCTATGTTCAGGACCAACTCCAGGGTAATCCAAACCTGCTGAGATGCTGTGGGTGCCAACGATCTGACCATCATCGTCTTGCAACAGGTACGACATAGTTCCGTGTAACACTCCGGGAGTTCCAGCTGTAAGGGTAGATGAATGATTTAATGGACTCATATCTGTACCTCCCGCTTCCACACCAATCAGTTCTACTTCTTCATGCTGGATAAAGTCATAAAACATTCCAATTGCGTTGCTACCACCTCCGACACAGGCAACAACGTGTGAAGGGAGACGGCCTTCTTTTTCTAGGATTTGAGTTTTGGATTCCTTTCCGATAACGGATTGAAAATCTCTTACTATCATTGGATAAGGGTGAGGTCCAATTGCGCTACCTATAAGATAATGAGTGGTTTCGACATTAGTTACCCAATCCCTGATTGCTTCGTTGATAGCATCTTTCAAAGTTTTTGTACCAGAGGTGACTGGTATGACGTTAGCTTTTAATAGTTTCATACGATACACGTTTAGAGCTTGTCGTTGGATATCTTCTTCGCCCATGTAGATATCACAATCGATATCTAACATGGCACAAGCAGTAGCAGTAGCTACACCATGTTGTCCTGCTCCTGTTTCAGCGATCACACGAGTTTTCCCTAGATCTTTAGCAAGTAGTGCTTGGCCCAAGGCGTTGTTTATTTTGTGTGCTCCTGTATGATTCAAGTCCTCACGTTTAAGATAAATTTTGGCTCCTCCGTACTTCTTAGTAAGATTTTCTGCGAAATATAAAGCCGTTGGTCTACCTGAATAGTTATGCAGTAAGGATTGGAGTTTAGTGACTGAATCCTGGTTGTTAATAAAGGTTTTGTAAGCCGATTCTACTTGTTCCAACGCTGCCATCAGGGTTTCGGGGACATACTTGCCTCCGAATCGTCCGAATTTGCCTTCATTGTCGGGTAATTCAAAATTTGAACCTGTCATGTGGTTAGTCCTCGTATAAGTTTTAGAAAGATTGTGCTAGATGTAAAACATTGATAATTTTGTCTGGATCTTTTATCCCGTCAGTTTCTACTCCACTAGAAATATCTATTGCTATGGGATTAATTGTTTGTATAGCTTCACGCAGATTATCGATATTTAATCCTCCTGCTAGCATGAAATAGTGCCCTTGATCTGCTAGTTGTTTGGCGATTCTCCAATCAAATTTTTCCCCGGTGCCACCACTCAGGTTTGTTGCGCCATTGTCTAAAATGAGTTTATCTACGTGATTTAAGTATATATCTATAAGTTCTTCTATGTCTGCTAGTTTGTGCGAAGGCTTTATATGTATGACCTTGAAAACTGGAAATGGAACCGAATCACAAAATTCTGGAGTTTCTGAACCACATAATTGAACGGCGTCTAGATCGCAGAGCTGACCGGTGGCAGATATTGTTTCTAGGTCACTATCTACGAATAATCCCACATATGTGGGTGACTTTTGGGATTCTTTTTTTAAAGTTTTGATGATGTGGGATGCTGATTCTGGATCTATGTATCTTGAACTAGGTTTATGAAATACAAAACCTATATATGCGGCACCATGCTGCTGAGCCGTCAAAGCAGATTTATAATTTTTGATTCCGCATATTTTTATATCTGTCATAGTGATCAACTAGTGGTTGGGTTGATGAATGATTCTATTTTTGAGGGAATATTTTCAGCGGTCACTAGAGCTTCACCTACTAGTATAGCGTCAACATTGAATGGGGCTAGTTGCCTAATATGTTCTTGTGTGTGTATCCCACTTTCGCTTATGACAATAATGTTTTCAGGAATCTCTTGACATAAATTTAATGTTGTATTGATGTCAGTCTCGAAAGTCCTTAGATCACGATTGTTAATTCCAATAATGTGAGGCTTTATTTGTAGAGCTTGTTGGAGTTCGTATTGATTATGGACTTCAACTATGACTTCCATTCCAATACTCATTGCTAGTGAATGAAGTGTACGCAATTCATTTAAGGAGAGAATAGCAACTATTAGCAAAATACAATCGGCATTATTCGCACGAGATTCGTACACTTGATATTCTTCCAAGATAAAATCTTTCCTGAGTACCGGGATAGATAGAGTTTCTGAGGACTTTTTAATGTCTTTCAAATGTTGTAATTCGCCTTCAAACCTAGGATCGGTGAGTATAGATATACCTGCAGCACCACTTTCGGAATATATATGAGCTAGTTTCATATGGTCGAAATCAGGGCATAATAACCCTTTGGAGGGAGATGCTTTTTTTATTTCTGCTAGTAAGTTTATTGACTTGCTTCGTCTAAGTGATTTGGACATGCTAACAGGAGCTTGTGCGTTCAAAATCTCAGACTTTAAATCACTCAAAGGGATACGTTGCTTTTGCTCATGTATTTCCAGTTGTTTAGCATCGACGATTTTATCTAGAATTGTTTTGGAATTGTTATTAGGCATGTTTTGTCCTGATTATTGGAAGGATAATGACAGTTCGGTCAATTCAACCAGTTTGTTTTTAGCCTTGCCTGAATCTATGGTGGCTTTTGCTAGATCTATACCTTCTGATAAAGTATCTACCAAGTTACACATTTGTGCGATGACACCGCAGTTCAGCAATATTATTTCTCTGTGAGGGGAATTGTCTCCATCAAGGACACTTTTGATTATAGATGCGTTATAGATTTTATCTTTACCTCTTATAGCGTTTAAAGAAATAGGTTCCATTTGTATATCTAAAGCAGTAAATTCTGTCTTGGTAATTTTATTGTTTTGGAGACTCCACATGTGATTAATTCCATTCAACGTTAATTCGTCTACCCCTCCATCTTCGGAGTCGCAATGTACAACCAAAGCCCTCTGAACCCCCATTTTTTGCAATGATTCAGCCATTTGTTTGCCTAGCTTGATATCTGCTACACCAAGCATTTGGTGCGTGGCTTTCGCAGGGTTTGTGAGGGGCCCTAGAATATTAAATATTGTTGGTATACCTAAAGCTTGTCTCACGGGGCCTGCATATTTCATTGCGGGATGAAACATGGGAGCAAACATAAATCCTGCGCCTACAGATTCTATACATTGAGAAACTTGATTCGGAGATAATTCGATATTAATTCCTAGACCTTCTAATACATCAGCGCTTCCGCAACTTCCCGATGCAGCACGGTTTCCATGCTTGGCGATTTTTAACCCCATCCCGGCGGCAACGAATATACATGCCGTGGATATGTTGAATAGGTTTTGACCATCTCCCCCAGTCCCACAAGTGTCTACTAATTCATAGTCGAGTGAAATTTGATTAGATTTCTCGCGCATCACTGTCGCCATGCCTGCAATTTCATCCGAAGTAGCTCCTTTCATTCGGAGGGATACCAAGAACGCAGAAAGTTGGACGTCTGACACTTCTCCATTCATGATTTGTGTCATTATGCTGGCTGATTCTTCGAATGTTAGAGATTCGTTAGAGATCATTCTGTTTATAAATTTGGTAATCATAAGACCCCAATTGATGTGAGTTATTGTCGCTTATTATACAGGTTTACTGTTAGTCGACTACATGTACATGTTGGGGATAGATAAAGACCCTATCGCTTGAAGGTTATTCTTCGATTTCGAAAACAGATTTTATTTGAGGCCGTTGTTTTTTCTTGTGGTTAGGGTTAGGCATGTCAATGAGACTAGTTTTGAGTTTCTTGATTTCAGTACCAGTAAGTTCTTCTGAATTCACTATTAATCCCATCACGCCAACTTTTCTTAATGCGTCTAGTTCAGTATCTGAAGGTACTTGTTGAATGTTCAACAGGCAGTATTTGTCTGTACTTCGAGTAATGGAGCCAATCATGCTTAATTGTTTCAGTGATAGTGGTTCAATGTTTTCTGACTGAATTACGTACCCGTCTACAGGTAGCGTATTAATTACCATTAATTTGTTCCAGTCGTACTCACCTTCAATAGATAAGAAAATGGAAATATCATCATTTGTAATAGCTGATACTTTTGCGTTTAGATCACACTGAATACCATCACATCCTTTCTTCACCAATTCTTCTATGTATTTCCCATCAGGATCCGCTGGTGCTAGTACCATCCATGGCGTACTTATTTCAAGAATCAGTTGTTCAGCCGGATCGGTCAGAAAAATGATTCCGTCTACGGTATTTTCGAGAGCTGAAAGTTTTTGTTTAGTTGGTTTCGAAATCTTGCCGAATAATCCCAATCCCGGAGATTTTTCTGATCGATCTGCACCGAACCCCAGTGGGGTTGGAGCGGCATCATGAATCTTGTCTAGGAAATCTGAAATCTTACTCATTGTTATACTTACTCACTCAGTGATTAAATTGGATTCCAAGTCCGTTTACCATCCACGGTTTTTACTTTGCCGAATACTAATCCGGGCGGGAAATGCCCAGCGCATACAATCATGTCTTCCGATTCAGCCTGCTCTAAAATATCCGCTCTGTTTTTGGCACTCGCTACTTTGTCAACATCGACACCCGCGCACCATTCAGGGTGTTCTACTTGTGCAACAGAATGTAGTACATCCCCTACAATGACGCCCTTCTGCCCATTGGAATTTATATATACAACGCGGTGGCCGGGTGTATGACCAGGGGCTGATTTGGTGGTGATTTCTTCGTTGACTTGATAATCCCCTTCGACGATTTCTTGTAACCTGAGGCGCCTTAATGGCATCACTTGTCTCTGGATGTGTTCTAAGCCTTCCAAGCGTTCGGGCTCCGTGAAGTAGTCATAGTCTTCTTTAGGGACTAGGTACCTGGCACGTCTGAATGAAGGAGCTGGCATTCCTCCTTGATATCTAAGATTCCAGCCTACATGATCTGCGTGGAGGTGTGTGTGTATAACGAAATTGACTTGATCTGATGGAGATACGTTGGTTCTGTTGTCGCCAATGTCAGGAGGAGATAATACTGGTCTAATTGCGTTATACAGGTCTCCTGTTAAATTGCCTCTGTCTGGGTGAGGACCGGGGCCCATCCCAGTATCAACCATCATTAATTGGTCCATTGATTTGACCACGAACGCCGTGTAATACAATTGTAACTGCCCGTTTTCCAAGGCGTCTTGGTGATTTTCCCATTCTGATTCGGCCACCTCAGGGAACATTGCTGTTGTTGGTCGTGGAGGGGGAACCATATCCAACACGCACGTTACTTCTACGTTTCCTATGTTAATTGATTCGGCCATTTCTACTCCTCCAACTATGGTTTATTTGATTAAGTTATTTCGGGTTAAATTATCAGATTTTACCAACTTTTTCTACCAATAGAGTCTAATCATAGGCTCTAGAATGTCACAAGTGTTGTCAATGTTACATCCGAGAGAGCGTCTCGGCCGTTTAAGAATAATAATTCTACTATTGTACAGACTTCGATATGTGAAGCACCGCTCTGCTCAACAAGATTGATTGCAGCTTTGATTGTGCCTCCAGTTGCTAACACATCATCAACAATTAATACTTTCGAACCTGCCGGTATTGCGTCTTCATGTATTTCTACTGTTTCTGATCCATACTCCAACTCGTATTCAGCCTGTAATGTATGTCTAGGCAGTTTCCCAGATTTTCTGATTGGCACAAATGACGTTTTTAGTTTGATTGCTAATGGGCAAGCGAATATGAACCCTCGGGACTCAATTCCAACAATAACGTCAAATTTTGATTTGGCAAAATGATGAGATAAATTGTCTATACATTGCGAAAATGCTTCAGGGTTCTGTAGAAGTGGGGTGATGTCCTTAAATAAAATGCCCGGCTTGGGATAATCTGGAACATCAGTTATATAATCAGCGAGGTTTACAGCCATTGTTTAGCTCCGTATCTTTAGAAGAAAATCTGGATTCTCCACGCGAAGTTTATTTGATATCCGAATTGTACGTCAATAGAGCCATTTCGGAAGAATCTTTTGATTGACACTTAATATAGGTGTCATATATAATTTTGGTACGAGAGAACCTCTAATAATAGCCCCGCTAAGCCCGGGGCTATTTTATAGTGGTTTTCAAGGTGCGCGGGCCCCTGTGGCGCAATGGTAGCGCAGCCGATTTGTAATCGGCAGGTTTGGGGTTCGAATCCCCACTGGGGCTCCATGTAATGGAGCGGT
>MDTE01018014.1_pt1 | contig 29855 bp, 21 predicted proteins | sample 811231 | NCBI WGS metagenome assembly MDTE01 (sample SAMN05326651, study PRJNA326480) | marine metagenome | isolation source: seawater | place: Indian Ocean: Red Sea | collected 2010 | reverse complement strand
GTTCTTGCTGATGTTCCAGCACAAGGCACCTCACAGAAACTGGCAACCCGGACCGAAGCACTTGACGCTCTACGACGACGTCACGATCCCCGAACCCGACAATCTCTTCGACAATTACCTCGGACGCGGCACCGCTGCGAGGACCCAGGACATGTCGATCGAGAAAACGATGACTCCCTTTGATCTCAAGCTCGTCCCACCCCGCAATCTCACACCAGCCCAACTCAAGACCTGGAACGCCGCCTACGAGCCGAAGAACAAGGCGTTTCGTGCGGCCAATCTCAAGGGCCGCGACCTGGTCCGTTGGAAGTACCAGCGGTACATCAAGGACTACCTTCGGTGCATTGCCAGCGTCGACGACAACGTCGGTCGCCTGCTTGCATTTCTGGACAACGCCAAGCTCAGCGAAAACACGATCGTGGTCTACTCCTCAGACCAGGGTTTTTACCTCGGCGATCACGGGTGGTTCGACAAGCGATTCATGTACGAGGAGAGTTATCGCATGCCACTGATGGTCCGCTGGCCAGGGAGAATCCGGCCCGGCAGCGTCGATTCTCACCTGGTGAGCAATCTCGACTTCGCGCAGACATTCCTCGACGTCGCGGGCGTGGCGGCACCGTCGGACATGCAAGGCCACAGTCTTGTCCCTCTGTTTGACGGCCAGGCCCCCGAGGACTGGCGAAAGACCCTGTTCTACCAGTACTACGAGTTTCCTGGCCCGCACAGCGTCAGGCGACACCAAGGAGTGCGGGACGCCCGCTACAAGTTGATCCACTTCTACAATCTGGACGAGTGGGAATTGTTTGACCTGAAACGCGACCCACGCGAAATGAGGTCGGTGTACGGCAGCCCGGACTACAAGGAGATCACAGCCCGTCTCAAGTCGGAACTCCAGCGGCTCATCACTCACTACCAGGTTCCCGATGACCGCGGCAGCGTCTCCCGAGACGGAAAACCGAATCGACCTGCCAGGAACAAGAAGTCCGGCGGCAAGAAAAAACGCAGCCAGAAGAAAAACAAGACCAGAGCGGTCGGTCAGTCGACACGTAAGTAATAGAAGGAGTGCGGTAGTCGACCCATCGCACTCGGTCCGAGCTGGCGTGCCTTGTTGCCAGCTGATCCGATGGCGACAAGCGAGAGTATGGGGCGAGCATGCTGGCATTCGTGGTCGCCTGCCTCGTCGGTCCGTTGCTACTGTCGCTGGCGCTGACGGCCTGGCTGCGTCATATGGCCCCCCGCTGGGGACTGGTGGACCGCCCTGGCCCTCGCAAGGTACACGAGCAACCGACTCCGATGGGTGGAGGGATCGCGGTCTGGACGGCCGTGGTCTTTCCTCTGGGGATCGCCTCACTGGTGGTGTGTGGCTGGGTCCCAGGGCTGCCGGCCACGTCGCTGCTGCCAGACGAGGTGATGGACCAACTCGACCTGTCGCGGCTCGGCCAGAGACTCGTGGTCCTTTGGTCCATTCTCGCGGCCGGAACACTTCTCGGGGTCCTGGGACTGATCGACGACTTTCGAAACCTGCCGTGGGGGCCGAGACTGGCCGCGCAGGTGTTGGTGGCCATCGGGCTGGTCTCCGTCGGAGTCCGAGCCACGCTGTTTGTCCAGGGCCCCTGGGCGGGTGGTGCCGCCACGGTCCTCTGGATCCTCGTCCTCGTCAACGCGTTCAATTTCCTGGACAACATGGACGGACTCTCCGCCGGCATTGGACTGATCGCCGCAGCGCTCTTTGCCACGGTACTCCTCGTTGGCACCCCCAGGCCTCATTGGTTAGTGGCCGGTGTCCTGCTGGTCCTTGTCGGTGCCCTTGCAGGGTTCCTTTGGCACAATCGTCCGCCGGCCAGGATCTTCCTCGGCGATGCCGGGAGCTATTTCATCGGCCTGCTCCTAGCCGCGGTCTCGATCGTCGCTACGTTTTACGAAGCGTCGCCCAGCGGAGCATCCGAAATCGGCCGACATGTCATTCTCGCCCCCCTGTTCATTCTCGCGATCCCGCTCTACGACTTCGCGAGCGTCATGCTGATTCGCCTCCGCAGCGGTCTCAGCCCGTTCCACGCCGACAAGAACCACTTTTCTCATCGGCTCGTCGACCTGGGGCTCACCCGACCACAAGCCGTCCTGACCGTACATCTCGCCACGCTGATGACCGGCCTGGGAGGCGTCCTGCTGTATCGAGTCGACGACTGGGCTTCGGCCTGTCTGCTGCTGGCACTGATCACATGCGTCCTGGCTCTCGTGGCCGTTCTCGAGACCGTCGGTCGGCGTAGGGCTCGCCCAGCCGCTGGCACAGATGCCACGAGCGGTTCACGGGGAGACGACGGTGGCTAGACCCTCTCTCCCTATCTCGCCCGACGCGACCGGCTCTAGCCACGGTTGGGCTACGGCAGCCATGGCACTGTTCGCTGCCCGCTGGTTTCTCCCGGCAGAGTCGACAGCCGAAGGTGCCACGTTGTGGCTCGCCGGTGGCTGGCTGTGCCTGGCCCTGGTCTGGTCGGTCGGCCGCTTGCGGGAATTGACACCGGCTCCGCTCTGTTTTGATCGGGTGGACCTCGCCATCGCCCTGATCGCCGCACCTCAACTCCTCTCGGCAATCGTCGTGATCACCATGTCGCAGGGCGACGGCCGCGCCGCCGCAAACATGGCCTTCGAATGGATCGCGATCCTGGTGGCTGGAGTGGTCTTGCGAAGAATGCTGAAAGATCTCGACGTGCTGAAAACAGCGATCCAGATCACCGTCGGCATCGCCGTCGGACTCTCACTGCTGGGCACTTGGCAACACCATGTCGGATACCGCGAGGCGATTGCGTCCTTCGAGGCGCTCGAATCCGAATGGCGCACCGCCCAACGCACAGGAGACGCAGCCACTGCCAGAAGAATCCAGTCCGAGTTGACGTCGGCTGGAGTGCCTCTTGATGGTCCCGCCCGTGTTCTCTGGGAACGACGGCTGCGGAACAGCCGCGAGCCGTATGCCTTTTTCGCCCTCGCCAACACGCTTGGGGGCATCCTGGCCACCGTCCTTGTGCTGGCGCTGTCCACTTGTCGGCAGTCCAATGATGCGGGGACGTGGAACCGCGGCCACGTGCTACTCGTTCTCTCGACGGTCCTGATCGCCTACTGCCTGTTGCTCACCAAGAGTCGAACCGCCTGGGCTGGTCTCTTGTGCGGCGGTTGTGTCCTGGCCGGCCCAACCGCTCTCCATTGGGCCAGGCAATTTCCCAAGCGAGTGCTACTGGCGCTGGTGTTTCCGACAACACTCATCGCCGCCGCACTGGCCACGGGAGGACTCGATCGGGAAGTCTTCACCGAAGCCCCCAAGTCACTCGCATATCGACTCGAGTACTGGCAGGGCGCCCTGCGCGTTATTGGGACGCAACCCATCCTCGGAACAGGTCCCGGCAACTTCCGGCAACACTACCTGGGCCAGAAGATCGAGTCTTCCAGCGAGGAGATCGCTGACCCTCACAACTTCATTCTCGAGCTGACCGCCACGTCAGGGCTGGTCGGGTTACTGGGATTGCTGGGCGCTGGCTGGCTTCTGCTGGGCAAGAACCGGCGAGTCATCGAAACCGAGAGCGGCTCGCCTCTCCTGGCCCCGAAGGCCTCCGATCGGGATCCTGAACGGTTGACGCCCGTGCTCGTCGCGGCAGTCCTCGGCGCGGCTCTGGCCATGGCCCCAGCCTTGCTGGTCGGAAACCCGATCGACTGGAGGATCCCGGTGGCAGCCCTCGTCGGCCTCCTGGCCACGTCGACCATACCCATCAACGGCCTGGATGCACGCTCGCTGCGTCAAGCGGCGGCAGCTGGATCAACATGCCTGCTCGTGCACCTGCTGGGAGCTGGTGGTCTGTCGCGGCCCGCCATGATCCAATTGCTGCTGCTGTTCCTCGCTGCGATCAGACCGTGGTCACCCAAGCCGGCGCGTCGGGCAACCGGTGAGCCGACGTCCATCGGAGACGACAGGTCCCGGTGGCCAGCAATCGCCTGCGCGGCTCTCATCATCGTACTGCTGTTGGCTGGCATCATTCCGAACATTCGCCGCAGCACGCTCGAATTGCTGGCCTCTCATGCGCTGGTCATCCAGGGCAACCCGGTCCGTTCGGCTCGTCTCCTCGAGGACGCTGTCGCCGTCGATTCGCTCGCCCCAGGCGCGGCCCGTCAATTGACGCGGCTCCGACTCGACCTGGCCACGAGCCATCCTGGCGACCACGATAACCTCGATCGAGCCGTACGGATGGCAAAGGAAACCAGGCGACGAGATCCTCACAGTTGGGTTTCCGCACACGACCTTGCCCGCACACACCGACGGCGGTGGTCATCAACCCGGACTCCTGCAGACCGTCAGCAGATGATCGACTGGGGTACGACCGCCGTCGATCTCTACCCCAGCAACCCAAGACTCCACGCCTGGCTCGCCTCTTGCCTGGTCGAGGCCAAACTCCCCTCGCGAGCCGCCAACGAAGCCCGTTATGCACTCAAGCTGCACCAGGTCCTGGACCGCCGAGGGCACAAGGATAAGTTGCTCCCCGGGGAAGAGCTGATCCGTCTCGAGTCACTGGCACAGGAGTCAGAGCCCTGAGGCACTTCTTTTCACTATTCAAGCTCCGCCCCCAAAGCCACTAAGATGGTGTGGTGGTGGGTTTGGATGCTGAGAAAATTGCGAGGTTGCTATGCGAGCTGTGGCTGTCATTCTCTGCTTCGTCATCGCCACCGGCGGGCTGTTCCTGGCGTCGCGGGCATTCCGGGATGCCACCACCGTCGAGGTACGACCGGATGAACCGTCAGATCTCCCCGAGCCAGCTCGCGAAGGACCTCATCCGAAGGCCGTGTTAGTCGGCGGGGGTGAATACGACTTCGGCATGATGGAACAGGGCCAGGAATCGTCTCATATCTTCACCATCCGGAATGATGGTGAGGCTCCTCTACGTCTCGCCGCCAACTACAAGGGAGCCAACACCTGCGAGTGCACGGTCGGCGAGTTGGCTCGCAACGAGGTGGCACCGGGAGAGTCGGTCGAGGTTAAGGTGTCGTGGGGCGTGAAGAAACCTGTCATCAACTTCGCACACTCGGCACGCATCCGAACCAACGACCCCGAACACACGACGATTCCCCTGGTGATCAAGGGGGTCATCGGCCGACGTGCTGTCGTGCTTCCCTCCACGAGCTGGTCGATCGGCCAGCTCGACAGTGGAGCCACGCTCGATGTCGACATCACGCTGCACAGCGAGATTGCCGATGCGTTCCAGCTCCAGAAAATTGAAAATCCCTCGGGCCTCATCACCACCACCAGCCGGCCGCTCAAGGACGAAGAACTCCAGGACCTGTCCACCGCGAATCAGCAAGGGGGCGACGACACGGGTCAACATGACAAGGCCTCGCAACTGCTCAAGGCCGGCAACAACCGACCGACTCCGAAGTCCGGGTACAAGATCACGGCGACCATTGAGGCCTCCAAACTGAAATCGGGTCCGTTTCTCGAGACTCTCATTTTTCATACCGACCTCACCGACAACCACACGATCAGCTTTGATCTCAGAGGCAGCCGGGCCGGGTTCATCGAATTCAGTGAGGCGAACGGTGTGGTCTGGAACAGCGACCGACTCCTGCTGCGACTCGGTCGATTCCAGGCCCGCAAGGGAAAGACGATTCGTATCCCGATGCTGGTCAAAGACGTCACGGGGGAGGGATCGCTGACTGTCCAGGAGATTCGTCCCAAGTTTCTCAGCGTCTCGTTCGAACAGGACACGGAATTCCCGGGCCAGACCACTCGACGGTACTTCATGACACTGACGGTGCCCAAGGACGCTCCGCCGGTCGCGCTGGTCAATCGCAACCAGGGCCAGGTGACCCTGGCATTGGATGGCGCCAACAAGCGGACGATGAGGTTTTTTGTCGGCTTCGTCTCCAACTAGTTCACCACCACTTACCCTTGTCCGGTCCTCATGCCCCGCTGGGTCATTCCGCTGCTGTTTGTGCTGTCCCTCGCTGCCGTTCTGGCAGGGCTGTTTTGGCCCGACCCCGGCCCGACCGGGGGATCGGGCCCCGGACCTGCCGCATCGACGGCGACGTTTCTGGAAGACTGGGATTCCAGCCACTTGACACTCGTGCTCTCGGCAGCCCAACACGGTTACCTCGAGCCATGTGGCTGCTCCGAGACCCAATCTGGAGGATACTCGAGACGGGCTGACTTGCTCGACCAGATGCGAACTCGGGGCTTCCAGCCGGTCAATCTCGACCTGGGTGGCTTGGTTCGTCGGAGACGGGAGCAGAGCCGAATCAAGTACGAGGCGATGTTGTCTGCGCTGGGCGACATGCAGTACGCGGTCGTCGGGGTCGGTCCGGAGGATCTGGCGCTCGGCCCTGATTTTCTGCTCACGCAGGGGCCGTCCGATGACGACGACACCGCTCGTCCTCCATTGCTGTCAGCCAATATCCGGCTCTTCGATAGCGATGATCTCCCCGGTGCCCCGATTTCGACACGGGTGATCACGGTAGGCAATCGCCAGGTCGGGATCACCGCGATTCTCGATCCGTCTCTGTCTGAACCGCTCGAGGCGGCCGGCGTCCTCGCAGACGTCTCGTTGCAGCCGCCCGAGGAGATCCTGCCCAACGTCGTGACATCTCTGACTGAACAGGGAGCCGACATCCTGATCCTCTTGGCCCAGGCGTCCCTCAAGCGTTCGATCGAACTGGCCCGACGATTCCCACAGTTCCACCTCGTGGTCACCGCCGGTGGCCCCGAAGATCCGCTGACCGACAATCCACAGAAGATCGGCGAAACGACACTTGTCAGTGTCGGACAGAAAGGCAAGTACGTGGGTGTGGTGAGTTTCGGCGTTGACGTCCGCTCACCGAGATTTGAACTGGTGAATCTCGACAACGAGCGTTTTGAGGATCATCCGTCGATGACAAGGGTGATGAGGGCCTACCAGCAGACCCTTGAGCAACTCGATCTCGCCGCCGCGATGCTCCCGATCGACACAAGCGGCAATCGGCGATTCGTTGGATCCGCACGCTGCGGAGAATGCCACACACAGGCATTGGCAAAATGGCAGCAAACCGGCCATGCCCACGCCCTCGAGAGCCTCGTCACCGGCCGGGCCGGCCAGGAGGACAACTGGGTGCCTCGGATCTTTGATGCCGAGTGCCTCTCCTGCCATGTCACCGGGTGGGACCCCCAGCGTGTGATTCCCTTCAAGAGCGGTTATGTCGACCAGGCCACGTCAGCCCACCTGCGTGGGAACGGTTGTGAAAACTGCCACGGGCCGGGAAGCCGGCATGTCGAGCTCATTGAGAAAGGACAGGTGCAGGAGTCGCTGCGTGAGGTGAGACTGACACTCGAGACGGCGCGACGGTCCACGTGCGGCACGTGCCACGACCTCGACAACAGCCCCCAGTTTGACTTCGATACATACTGGCCCCGAATTGCACACCCCGGACGAGACTGACCATTGTCCCAAGTAGACCCCCCTGCCCGTCCTGACCACCAGGGCCCAGCGGCTCCCAGCCGCATCCAGTTCCTGACCGATTCCCGCCTGCTGTCACTGGGCTGGCCGGATGGGACCGGCCACGAGATTCCGTTTCGCGCGCTCCGACAGCTCTGTCCATGCGCATCGTGCGTGAGCGAAACGACCGGGGAGAGGATCCTGGATCCCGAGAGTATCGCCGAGGATATTCGGCCGACCGATGTCGGCTATCGGGGCAGCTACGCGCTACAGATCACGTGGAGTGACGCACACGACACCGGACTGTTCACCTGGGAGTACCTGCACCAGATCGGTGATGCGATCACGCGATTCGACGCCGAGCAGTCCGGGGCGCATGATGCCGATTGAGGTCGAACTGAAATTTCCGCTGGGGACCGATACGCCGACACCCGACCAGATGGCCGAGCAGTTGGTCACTCTGGGTGGAGTTGCCAAACCGGTTCGGAAACAGGATGACCACTACTACGCTCACCCGGTTCGTGACTTTGCCGAAACCGACGAAGCGTTGCGTATCCGCGCAGACAACGGGGCCGCCCGATTGACATTCAAGGGTCCCAGGCTCGACGAGGTGGCCAAGACGCGACAGGAATCAGAGACCGAGGTTGGATCGGCGGAGGTGGCCGCCGAGATCCTCCTGGCGCTCGGCTTTTCTCCCGTACGGATCGTCTCCAAGCTCCGACGCCCTTTTGAGCTGCAGTGGAATGGTCTAGAGGTTGAAGCGGTCATAGACGACGTCGTGGGTCTCGGAGTCTTCGTCGAGTTGGAGGCCATGCACGACGGGGACGATCACGAGAGGATTCGTGATCAGTTGTTGTCACTGGCCGACACGCTCGGCTTGCGGCACAGCGAGCGACGCAGCTACCTGTGCCTGCTGCTCGCGCAGCCATCCACATAAGGCGATTCCAGGGGAGCTCCTGCCGACGCGTCTCCCTCACAAATCGCCGCCCTATCACGTTTTTCCTCTTCTAGGCGTTGAAAACCTCATGGCCAGCGGCGAGGATTCACGCACCAGCGGGGGATCCGCCGGTAGCAACCGCGTGACGGGGCAGCCGCCCCGCCCGCGCCACGGGACAAAGGAGTGAGGAACCCATGGCCAAAAGCAAGACGAAGAAGAAGCCCGCCGCCGAGACGCCTGCGGGAATGCTCGACAACGCCGTTGGACAGATCGAACAGGCCTTTGGCCCAGGTTCGATCATGAAGCTCTCAGACGCCACGACTCTCGCTGTCGAAGGCATCGGCACAGGTGCCCTGTCGCTCGACCTCGCCCTCGGTGGCCAAGGGATGCCACGAGGCCGCATCGTCGAGTTGTACGGACCGGAATCCAGCGGCAAGACAACTCTCGCCTTGCACGTGATCGCCAGTGCCCAACAGTCGGAAGGAATCGCCGCGTTTATCGACGCCGAACACGCGCTCGATCCGGCATGGGCCAAGAAACTTGGTGTCAATCTCGAAGAGCTCCTCGTCAGTCAGCCGACGCACGGTGAAGAGGCACTACAAATCGCCGAGATGCTCATCAAGTCCAACGCCGTCGACGTCATCGTGGTCGACTCGGTCGCCGCACTGGTTCCAAAAGCTGAACTGGACGGCGAGATCGGTGATACGCATGTGGGGCTCCAGGCCCGGATGATGAGCCAGGCGATGCGGAAGTTGACCGGTGCGATCGCCAAGAGCAAGAGCTGTGTCATCTTCATCAACCAGATCCGCGAGAAGATCGGCGTGATGTTCGGGAGCCCCGAGACGACCCCCGGTGGCCGCGCCCTGAAGTTCTACAGTTCCTGCCGTGTCGATGTCCGTCGGATCGCCACGCTCAAGGACGGCGATCTCGCCATCGGCATCCGCATGAAGGCGCGGGTCGTCAAGAACAAGGTGGCCCCGCCGTTCCGGATCGCCGAGTTCGATATGCTCAGCACTTGCGGCATCAGTCTCGAAGCCGATGTCCTCGACATGGCGGTGGATGACCGGATCGTCAACCGCAGTGGCAGTTGGTTCAGCTACGGTGACACCCGCCTTGGGCAGGGACGTGAAAAGGCCCGGATCTTTCTGACTGAGCATCCCGAGATGCTCCAGGAAATCCGAGACAAGGTCCTGGACGCTCGTGGATTCGGCCCGGAGACCGAACCCGTGGACGACGAGGAGACTGACGCATCCGATCAGCCTGTGGCCCCGGTGGTCGCAGACCTGCCCGAAGCCGAGGTGGCCTGAACGGCCGAGATCCGATGCCGACACGCCCGATACGCCGGTCCGTTCGACACGTGTCCGGGCTGGCGGCAACCGGGAAAAACATCGGCGGCGGGCGTTCCGTCATGCCATATCTGGCCGCAATGCTGGCTGCCTCGATCGTGCTGGGAGACGTCTCGGCGGCATCCGCGCTCGCCCAGCCGTCGACCGCGTCCCACCTCGTGGCATTGCAGAAGACGCTGTCCGCAGTCACGCGCCGGGTCGAACCCGCCATCGTGGCGGTAGCACGTTTTCGCACTCTCCCAGGCCGTCGTCCCGCTCAGCGCAACTCGCGGGCGATCGATCCGGACCACCCGGATTTCATCCCCAACGAGTACGGCACCGGTATCCTCGTGGCCGATCCGCGTGACAGATCGAAACGGTTGGTGCTGACCTGTTATCACGTCGTGCGAGGCGGCATTCTGACCAGCGGAGCACACACGGTCGACCATGACAGTTTGCGACCACTAGCAGTCGAGACCTCCGGGCCGGGAACGGTGAGCGACACCTCAGCCTCTCAGTACAATCTCCACATCCGGTTTTCGAACCGACGTGGATGTCCGGCCCGCATCTATGCGGCCGACCCACGCAGTGACCTGGCCGTTCTTTCTCTTGATGGCCTCAAACAGGCGGGACTCACCCCGACCCAGTTGTCGGTGCTGCCACTCACCGCCAGACCGACTCCGTCGAAGGGCCAGTTCATGCTGATGGTGGGCGATCCGTTTGCGATTGCCCGCGACGGGTCAGCGAGCATCAGCTGGGCACTGGTCAGCAATACCCGGATGCGGTCCAGCGGTTTGCCGCCGCGAAGCAACCCCGGTGGCACGATCCACTCGCTGGGCACCCTGCTCCAGTTGGACCGGCGTCTTGAACGGGGTACCAGCGGCACACCGATCTTCGACCTGGATGGGCATCTCAGAGGACTCACCACCTCGCTGGCGGCTCCCGGTGCTGTCGATTCCGACTCCGGTTTCGCCGTCCCGATCAATGCCGCCATTGCCCGGATTCTTGGTGACCTGCTGAATGGACTCGAAGTCGAATACGGATTCCTGGACGCCCAGGTGGAAGACGTGTCGCAGCGCCAACTGGCCACCTACGACGCTTCCTTCGCACAACCCACCGCTGCGAGGGTCTCTCGTGTCTTCCGGGGTTCACCCGCTCAGCGGGCGGGGATCGAAAGCGGGGACCTGCTCCTCTCGGTGGCCGGTCGTCGTGTGCTCGGTCGTATCGATGCCATGCGAGAAATCGAATGGGCAGGCCCGGGGCGCGAGATCGACATGGTCGTGTGGCGCAACAGGACCCAGGAAAAACAGGCCATCAAGGTCGTACTCGGCAAACGCCCCATCTCGGGACGCGACGGTCACGTGGTCTCGCACACAAGACATCCTCCCTGGCGCGGTCTGACGGTTGATTTTCCGACCGCCCGCAGCAGATACGTGCCGGAATCCTTCGAGGTCCCTCACGCCGTGGTTATCACCAGGGTATTCGCCGGCAGTCCGGCCTCTCGGGTCGGTATCGAGCCGGGCGACTTTATCGCGTCCGTCGGGGGACAACCTGTCGAGACGCCGGCTGAATTCCGTCGGGCAGTCAATTCCCGGCGGGGGGCCGTATCGCTAAAACTGCTCGATGGACGGCAGGTCATGCTCACCCCTTGATCGAACGCCTGTTATCCCCACAGAACGTCTCGAGTCTCCTCTAACGGCCGCCCCAGATGAAAACTGATGAACTCCGCGAGAAATACCTCGCGTTCTTCGAGTCGCACGGTCACACCCGACGCCCCACCGACGTGCTCGTGCCTCCAGATGACCCGACCGTGCTGTTTACTCCGGCAGGAATGAACCAGTTCAAGAACCAGTTCTTGGGCATCGGTCCGCTCGACTTCACGCGAGCCACCACCTGCCAGATGTGCCTTCGAACCGGGGACATCAGCAATGTCGGTGTCACGGCCTACCACCACACATTTTTCGAAATGCTGGGCAACTTTTCATTTGGAGACTATTTCAAACCCGAGGCCATCCGCTGGGCCTGGGAATTCCTCACGGGTTCGCAATGGATGGGGCTCGATCCAGACCGACTCAGCGTCACCGTCTTCCAGGATGATGACGAAGCTTACAAGATCTGGGCCGAGGACATCGGTGTCTCCGAGGTCCGAATTCGTCGTGACGACGAGCACGAGAATTTCTGGCCGGCAGGAGCTCCCTCCCACGGACCCGATGGAGTCTGCGGCCCCTGCAGCGAGATCTTCTTCGACACCGGCGAGGGCGAACCAGTTGAAATCTGGAACCTGGTTTTCACGCAGTTCAACCGCGTCGGCGATCCACCCGACAACCTGCGGCCGTTGCCCAAGAAGAACATCGACACCGGTATGGGCCTCGAACGCATGGCCGCGGTGTTGCAAGGCGTGCGCAGCAACTTCGAAATCGACATTCTCAGGCCACTCTGTGAAGCAGCCGGAACGGTCGTCGGCACCGACTACTCGTTTGACGGCGACGCCGGGAGAGCTCTGCGACGCATCGCAGACCACATTCGTGCCGTCACGTTCTGCATCCACGAAGGCGTCGAGCCGGGCACCGACAAGCAGAGCTACGTCGTCAGACAACTGCTGCGGCGTGCGATGCTCGAGGGCTACCTGCTCGGACAACAAGACGCATTTCTGCACCAGCTGGTTCCTGCCGTGGTCGACGCCATGGGAGCCGCCTACCCGGATCTGGCGCAGTCGGCCGGCCCGGTAGCAGGTGTCATCCAGGAAGAGGAAAACCAGTTTCTCGACATTGTCGAGCGAGGCGTCGGCAAGTTTGAGAAGCTGGCCGCAGCGGCGCAGACCGCCGGACGAACCGAGATCACTGGCGATGAGGCGTTTGACCTCCATCAGACCGATGGATTCCTGGTCGAGTTGACCGAGGCTCTCGCGGCCCGCCACGGATTGACAGTCGACCGCAACCAGTTTGACGATCGGATGCGGCAACACATGGCTGGCAGCGGATCCGGCGCGTTTCTCGACAGCGTGATGTCCGCCGGCCCGTTGGACGAGCTCCGCAATCGCATCGGCGGCACAGAATTCCTCGGGTATGACTCGACGGACGCCGAGGTCACTGTTGAAGGAGTGATCGCCGGCGGCGACCTGGTGGACGATTGGACCCAAACCGGTCAGTCGGCCGTCGCGGCCATCGTGCTCGACCGCTCGCCCTTCTACGGCGAAGCGGGTGGCCAGGTCGGCGATTCCGGCCAGTTGGCCCAGGGTGACACCGTGTTCCAGGTCACCGACACGCAGCGAGACGGTGAGCTGTTGTTGCATATCGGATACCTGCAATCAGGTGCGATTACGGCCGGCGCGGCGCTCACAGCCCAGGTCGATACAACTCGTCGTAATGGAATCCGTAGAGCACATTCGGCCACTCACTTGCTGCACCACGCCCTGCGTGACGTGCTCGGAGAGAATGCCATGCAGCGCGGATCCAAGGTCGAGCAGGATGCGCTGCGATTTGATTTTGCCCACAAGCAACCCCTCACCTCGGAAGAGCTGCGGAAGATTGAAGACGAGATCAATGCCCGCGTCGCTGAGGGCGCGGGAGTGACCACCGAACTGATGGCCCTCGGCGACGCCAAGGCTGCGGGCGCGATGGCGCTCTTCGGCGAGAAGTATCCCGACAACGTACGAGTCGTCCGGATGGGCGACTTTAGTACCGAACTCTGCGGGGGAACCCATCTCACCAACACCGGACAGGTTGGCCTTTGCCGAGTCGTCTCCGAAGAACCCGTCGCCAAGGGAGTCCGGCGCATCTCTGCTCTGACAGGCCCCAGGGCACTCGACCAGATCCGTCAAACAGAGGCGGTCGTCAAGGAGCTCCAGGTTGCACTCAAGGCTCCCGCCCACGAGTTGTTGGCGCGGATCGAGTCGTTACAAGGAGAGCTCAGAGAGACCCAGAGGCAATTGCAGCAGCACAGCCGTTCGGCCATCGCAGGTGCGGCGGAATCGGTAATCGACGCCGCCGAGGTGATCGACGGCGTAAGAATCGTGGCTCATCAAGCCGAGGGCGTCGACCGCGAGGGACTGAGAGACTTTGCAGATCGTCTGAGAGAAAAGGCGTCACCCGTGGCGCTGATCGTGGCCGCCGAAGTCGACGGCAAGGTGGCGCTAACCGCCGCGGTCAGTCGCGAACTGGTGGAACGTGGACTCAACGCCGGAGACTGCGTGCGGGCCGCGGCCCAGGCCGTTGGAGGAGGTGGCGGCGGGCGTCCTGATCTGGCCGAGGCCGGCGGCAAAGACCCCTCCCGGATCGCCGATGCACTCGATGCCGGAGCCGCCGTCTACCGGGAGGCACTCGCCTGATCGCTCGGACTACGCCAACGCGATACCACGACGAGTCAGCTCTCCCAGGATCGTCTCAACGAGCGTGCTGACTTGCGCGGGATCAACAGCTGCCGGCCCCGCTGGCTGTGCCCCAACACCAATCCCCTGCTCCAAGAGCATCTCCTCGAGCTTCGGACTCAGGTCGTTGAGTTCGCTGACCAGGGTCGACGTTTGAGGCTGTCTCCCCGTGCCCATGCGGAAGCCCCGCAGTGAAGCCCCCAGCCTGAAACCATCCGGGAATTCCGGCCCCAGGATCATGGCGTCAAACAGCTTGACCAGAGCGTATTGCACCTTGCGGGCCTCATCGATCTGGCCCGAGACGGTGAGATCGTAGAGCGATCGTGTCACCTCGGGAACGACTCCTGAGCTGGCATTGGTCCCACCATCACAACCGGCCTGGAGCATTAGCATCAACGAAGCATCCCATCCGGTCATAAACGAGAACTCGGGTCGGATGGGCCTGACCGCCTGGATCATGCGGATCATGTGCGGCAGGTCACCGCTGGAGTCCTTGATCGCCACGACTCGCTCGCATTCCTCGGCCAATCGACACACGGTCGGCACGTCGATCGGTGAAGCAAACATTGGGATGTTGTACAGCGTCACATCGACCGGCGTGTTGCGAGCAATCTCGCGGAAATACGCGTACACCGCTTCAGGACCAAGGCGATAGTAGAATGGCGCTACGATGGCGACCGCTCTTACGCCGAGCTCGTGATAGTATTCACAGGCGGCGATCGTCTCGCGGACGTTGGCTTCGGCGGCACCTGCCAGGATCGGAACTCGGCCGGCAACCTGGTCGGCAATGATCTCGACAATCCGTCGACGCTCCTCCACCGTGAACCGTGTGAATTCGCCGGTGGACCCGTTGGGGTACAGGCCATGCACACCCCGCTCGATCAGCCAGTCGACGTATCGCCGAAGTTCCGATTCGTTGATCTCACCCCGCTGATCCAGAGGCACCAGGTTGGGTGTGAAGATGCCTGTCAGTCTGCTCATGGCTCACTCGACGTCAATCCAGGTCGCGGATGGTCGCCCCAAAACGGGTCCGAGCATCGAGCGTAACCAACCAACCGAGGCGTCGGGGAAACGAGCTCTGGTTGAACCGGGGAATCCTGGCAAGTGAGGCCGTCTGGGACGAGATTACCGGATGCGCAGGTCGTAACCACCGCACCACCGGCTCACTGGGTTTCCGACTGAGCCTCTAACTGGTCGGTTCCTGTTGCCGCGCCGGTTGCCGTTCCTTTTGCCGGAGGAGATTCAGACGCAACCACGACGGGACGTCTCCCGAAAATCAAGACGGCCAGGATCGTCGTGAGCACCGCCAGTGGCAGGCAGACCCAGATGGGAATGCCCCAGCCCACGGGCACATAACCCAGCAACAGCGAGACCAGGGCGACGACGACCGCATAAGGGGCCTGGGTGCTGACATGATCGAGGTGATCGCACCCGGCGGCGGCCGACGAGAGCACGGTCGTATCGGAAATCGGCGAGCAATGGTCGCCGAAAATAGCACCGGCAAGCACGGCTCCCAGCGTTCCCAACAATACGGGATCATCAGCGGCGGGCGCCTCGAGTAACTCGGCCGCCACCTTGACCGAGATTGGAATCAGCAGGGCCATCGTCGAAAACGAACTCCCGGTTGCCAAGGCGATCGCCGCGGCCAACACGAACGACAATGCCGGCATCCACTCCGACGGCAGCCCGTCCCCGGTCAATTCCACGAGATAGTCTGCTGTTCCGAGAGCCTCTCTGTCACACACGGCTCCCAGCCCCCAGGCCAATACGAGAATGCCCAGTGCCTGGAACATGCTGGCGCCGCCTCGCCACCACCCACTCACTGTCTCGCGCCAGGTGATGGCCCGCGTCGCGAGTGTCATGCCGACGCTGGTCATCGAAGCTGCCAGCGAGGCTGCCAGCATCACGTGAAACGTCCAATCTCCTCCCCACCACCAGAGGCCGACGACGAGGACGACGATGAGCGCCAACAAGGGGACCACCGCGTTGCGAGCGAGCCCCTGTCGTGGCGAATCGCTCGACGTCTCGTCCATGGCCCGAGGAGCGTGGCTCCCTGGCCGGAACACTTCTCCGGTCGCCACCGCACGTGACTCGGCAGCCGCCATCGGTCCGAAATCGCGACCGCTGCGAGCCACGGTCCAAACGAAGACCAGCAAGAGCAGGGAGTAGAATCGGTAGGGAATCGTCCTCAGAAACACCGCGTAGGCATCCACTTCCTGTCCGAGTTGCTGAAACACATCCCGGATCAGACCCACCTCGTAACCCACCCAGGTCGAAATGACCGCCAGCCCGGCCACCGGAGCTGCCGTGGCGTCGACCAGGAATGCCAGCTTCTCCCGAGAGATTCTCAGTCGGTCAGTGATCGGTCGCATCGAGGTTCCCACCACCAGCGTGTTGGCATAGTCGTCAAAAAAGACGGCCAGCCCCAATCCGCACGTCAGTTGTTGGCCATGACGACGATCTCGCCCAGTCCTCACCAGGCCGGTCACGACCGCCTGCATGGCGCCGTTCCGAGTGATCACACCGACCATCGTCCCCAACAACGTCGTAAACAGCAGGATCATCCCGTGCTCGGTGACACTCTTCGCATCGCCGACCAGGTAGTCGCGGATCAGCAATTGCATGGCCTGCCAGGGATCCCACCCGGCGACGATCAAGGCGCCGGCGATCACTCCAACGGCCATCGAACAGGCCACGCGGCGCGTCAGCACGGCCAGCATAATTGCCAGCAAGGGCGGCAACAGGCTCCAGGCTTCAAACGCCTGCTGGCCAGATTGGACCACACCGCTCACTTCACCCAGCTGCACGACAGTATGCCTCTCGACTCAAACGGTTCACGCTTCCGGCACACCGGAAATCCAGCCACCGCATGACCTCAGGCGGTGGACGGCCAGTGGACGGCCACGGCCAAGCCGTCTGCGTGATTCTCATCAACCTCGATCCGGCCTCCGTCGAGAGTGACAATCCGCCAGCACTTGGGCAACCCGAACCCCAGGCCACGGCCGGCCTGGCGTCCGGAGAAGTAGGGGTCGAAGAGATGTCGCCTGGAGGATTCGTCGAGGCCCGGTCCGTCGTCCCGCACTTCGAGAAACGCCTCGCCATCCGCAGACGTCGCGACGGTGACAATGACCTGTGACTCGGCATCTGCCTCCAGGGCATTTGTCAGAAGTTCCTCGATCACCACGCGTAGACCAGGAGGATCGGCAAACACCGGTACCGGGCCACTGCCTTGAATGGCCACACGACCTTCGCGATGTGGCAGCCCCGAGATCACGCCATCGACGGAGGCTTCGACCGCTGCCAGCAGGTCACCGGCCTCAGGAGACGGCTCGGGTGGGCGTCCAAAGAGCATCACGTCGGCGATCATGTCTCGAATGCGATACGCCTGCCCCGCAATCACCTCCAGAGCTTGCCGCTTGGACGGATCGGTTTCCTCCCGAAGCAACAACTGCACGCGGCCGACAATGGTAGCCACCGGGTTGTTCAACTCGTGACCAGCACCCGCCGCAAACTCGGCCAACGACTCCAACCGCGGATCATCGGGCTCCATGGAAACGCATCCCGATTGGTCTCTCGACATCCACTCCCGAGCGATGGGGCCGCGGAGATCTCTGTCGGTCACGCACGGTCGCGGACTCAGGCGGGAACCTCAATATCGAGCAGCCCGCAAACCCTGGCGAACAACGCATCGACCTCAAACGGCTTTTGCATGAAGTCGTCCGCACCAGCCTCTTTCAGATCGTCGATCTTATCCGCCTCGACCATGCCGCTGATGCAGATGATTCGCACGTCGTCCAGGCTCGAATCGCTCCGCACCCGCTGGCACACTTCCTTGCCGTTGATATCCGGCAGCATGACATCGAGAACGATGATGTCCGGCTTGTATTCCTTGACCATCATGCCGGCGTCGAAGCCATTGTTGGCCACACGGACCTCGAACCGGCCATCCGCGTCGAAGACATCCCGAATCAGCTCGACCAGTTCCTCGTCGTCATCGACGATCAAGGCCTTCCGACGACCACTCTCGAGGGCATCGGTCGGGATGCCATTGTCTTTCATGAACCGGTACAGCACGTCACGCGGAATGCGACGGAACCGAGACCCCGGAACTCGAAAGCCTTTCAGCTGGCCCGAATCAAAGCACCGGATAATTGTCTGCTGTGAGACGTTGCAGATCTTGGCCGCTTCGCCTGTCGTAAAGACCGTCTTCATAGTGTCCATCCGTTCCTTGAATGGGGCTCAATCCGCCAAGCCGACCGGCATCTTGCCGTCGGCAACCACGAATTCGAGCCTGGCCGTCCTTGACCAGGGGTTTCCGGCAAGACATCTGCCAGTCCGTGGCAGTAATCTTACCCTCCTTATCACCGGGGCCGATTGTATCTATCTTACAATGTCGGTCAATACCGACCGAATTATCCAACTTAACTCGTCGTCACGGTCGACCGTGAACAACCCATTCACCCAGACCCACAATCTTACCCGAGCCATCGTTCTCAGGCTGGCCTGTCGCCTGTCACCAGTCCAGGACCAATCGCCGATCAAAAAGGCGACCGGTGGCCACCTTCCGTGACAGGTCACTCGGATTCGGCCGTCACCGGCGGGGATAGATGAAGCATCAGCAGGGCCAGATCAGCGGGGGTGATGCCACTGATCCTGCCGGCCTGACCGAGTGTGGCCGGCTGTACCCGACCGAGTTTTTCCCGGGCTTCGTTCCGCAATTGCGGCACCGCGTCGTAATCAAACGTCTCGGCAATCGACATATGCTCGACACGTTGCTGTTGGCGAATCGAGGCCTCCTGGCGTCTGAGATAGCCAGCGTACTTGGCCTCAATCTGCACCTGTTGGGCAGCTCGAGGGGCAATGGCCAGCGCCTTGAGATCTGGACACATCTCTTCAAGCACCGACCAATCCACTTCCGGCCGCCTCAGGATTTCCTCAAGCGACTTTCCTTCCCGTCTCATCTCCCGAACCGCGGCCTGCCCACGGACCACTTCAGCCTCGTGAGCCGTGCATTGCGAGAACCTCCGTTCATCGACAAGTCCGGCCCGGTGACCCAGCGTTGTCAGCCTGCGATCGGCATTGTCGTGTCGCAGCAGGAGCCGGTACTCGGCCCGTGAGGTGAACATCCGGTAGGGCTCATCGACACCACGGGTCACCAGATCGTCGATGAGGACTCCCAGGTAAGCCTGTGAGCGATCGAGGATAAGCGGAGACCGTTTCTGCAGTGCCAACGCCGCGTTGGCGCCCGCGAGAAGTCCCTGCCCCGCCGCTTCCTCGTATCCGGTCGTTCCATTGAGCTGTCCCGCAAAATACAAACCGCGGATACTCCGCGTCTCCAGCGTCGGCCCCAGTTGCGTCGGCACGGCAAAGTCATACTCGACCGCGTAGCCATACCGCATGATCTCGGCCTGTTCGAGCCCCCTCATCCCATGGATCAGCTGGTCTTGCACATCTCGTGGCAGGCTGGTGGAAATCCCATTGCAGTACACTTCATGGGTCTGCCATCCCTCGGGCTCGAGGAAAACCTGATGACTCTCTTTCTCGGAAAACCTCACGACCTTGTCCTCGATCGACGGGCAATACCGAGGTCCAGTCGAGTCGATCTGCCCGCTGTACATTGGTGCGCGCGCCAGGTTCTCCCGAATCAGCTGATGCGAATCAGAGTTGGTTTCCGTCATCCAGCAGCACAACTGCGGATTTTCGATCCTGTCGTTGAGAAAGCTGAATGGCTGAGGATGCTCATCACCTGGTTGCTCCTCCAGTCGGGCTACGTCAATCGTACGGCCGTTGACCCGTGGTGGCGTGCCGGTCTTGAATCGCTGCAATTCAAAACCCAGCCGCAACAAGTCGTCTGACAGAGTCCCCGTGGTGCCTTCACCGGCCCGGCCACCGGACGTCTTCGACTCACCGGTATGCATGATTGCCTTGAGAAAAGTACCCGTGGTGAGCACAACGGCATCGGCGCAGTAGGTTGCGTCACCACGCACACGCACACCTCGAACCCGATCGTTCTCAACAACAAGCCCCTCGACAACTTCCTGGCAGAGCACGAGATCGGATTGGCTCTCGACTCTCCATTTCATGGCAAACTGGTAGGCTTTCTTGTCGGCCTGAGCACGAGGGCTGTGCATGGCAGGCCCTTTGCCCCGGTTGAGCATCCGAAACTGCAGGCCGGCCTCATCGATCACCTCGGCCATCAGTCCACCGAGGGCATCGATTTCTCGCACGATCTGCCCTTTGGCGATGCCGCCGATGGCCGGGTTACAGCTCATCTGGGCAACGGTATCGCAGTTCATCGTCAGCAGCGCGGTCCGTGCGCCCAGCCGTGCCGCGGCGAGAGCCGCCTCACACCCGGCATGCCCGGCCCCGACGACCACCACGTCAAATTCGTACCGTGAACCGCTCACCAGTCCGCTCCCACTCATGGAGGCTGGAAAATGGTGGTGGCTTGAAACTCACCCACCAATCCTCATACTCCGGACTCTACACCGACAATTTCGATCGTCTCGAACCTCCAGAGAGGAGTCAACTGATGGCAGATGTGCGTAGTGGTGCGGTGACCCTGAAGGGTGGTCCGGTGGACCTCGCCGGCCCCGAGCTGACCGTGGGCAGCCCCGCCCCCGACTTCACGCTCCAGGGAAGTGACCTGGGAGACGTTTCGCTGGGAGACAGTGCCGGCAAGACACGGATCATCGCAACCGTGCCGTCGCTGGACACCCCGGTGTGCCACGAGGAGACCCGGAAGTTCAATGAGGCGGCTGCTGGCCTGGAGAACACCGATGTCCTGGTCGTGAGCATGGATCTCCCATTCGGGCAAAACCGATGGTGTGGAGCAGAAGGTGTCGAAAACGTCTCGACTCTAAGCGCCCACCGATGCACCGCGTTTGGTGAAGCCTACGGCGTCCTGGTCTCCGGCGGTCCACTCGACCGTTGCCTGGCCCGTGCGGTGTTTGTCGTCAGTGCTGACGGGACCTTGACACACGTCGAGTACGTCAGCGAGATTGCCGAGCATCCCGATTACGACGCCGCGATTGCGGCCGCCTCCTAGGCGACTCTTGATGTCCCAGGGTCAGTCGAACAACTGCCCCTGGGCATCGTCGGGGTCACCCGAAAGCGTCAGTCCCATGTGGGCCAGCGCTTTCGCGGTGATCATCCGCCCGCGGGGCGTTCTCTGGACGAACCCAACTCGCAGCAGAAACGGTTCCACCTCGTCCTCGATCGTCTCACCCGCAATATTCAGGCTGTGAGCGATCGCCTGCATACCGGCGGGACCACCACCGAACACGGTGGCCAGGGTGTGCAGGTACTTACGATCCAGGCTGTCGAGTCCCAGCACGTCCACTTCAAGCATCGCGAGAGCCTGTTCGGCCAACTCGCTGGTGATCGCACCGTGGCGACCGGCGTCGGCGTAGTCCCTGGTCCATCTCAGCAGATTGTTGGCCTTTCTCGGCACACCACGGCTGCGGCAGGCGATCGCTGCGGCAGCCGCGTCATCAATCTCAGCACGGAGCTTCCGGGCATTGCGCCGGATGATCTCTGCCACGTCCTCAATGTCGTAGAAGTCGAGGTGCTCGCGATTCACGAAACGGTCTCGCAACGGTGCGGTCAACATGCCGCTGCGGGTCGTCGCGCCGATCACGGTAAACGGCTCGAGGGGCATGTTGATCGTCCGGGCATTGAGACCTTCGCCGAGCGTGATGTCGATTCGAAAGTCCTCCATCGCCGGATAAATGAACTCTTCGACCGTCGGTGGCAATCGGTGAATCTCGTCAATGAACAACACCGATCCGGGCCCGGCATTGGTCAGGTATGGCAACAGGTCCTTGGGGGCACTCAGAGACGGACCGGACGTGATCTGGACATCGACACCCAGTTCGCGGGGAAGGACTGTCGCGAGCGTGGTCTTGCCGATGCCCGGTGGACCATCGAGCAGGAGGTGAGACAACGGATCGCCCCGACGCCTGGCTGCCTCGAGCACGATCTTCAGTCGCTCGACGACTTTCCGCTGCCCGACCACATCCTCGAGACGAATCGGTCTCAGTTGGTCATCAAATCGACCGTCGTCGGGGTCAAAGCCGTCACCAGGCGGCCCCGAGACACCGGCCCCGGGTGGATCGGGGGGCAGGTTCCTCGGCCCCTCCTCGCTTGGTTCGGGACCTCGCAATACCGGATCACGCGGCATCAGCCGGCCACCTCGGCCAGGATTTCATCGGGAATACTGAAATTGGCTGTGACACTCTGCACGTCGTCCTGGTCCTCAAGGGCCTCGAGAAGGTGCAGCACCTTCTTGCCACTGGATGCATCCAGTTCAACGGTGCTTTGCGGCACGTGTGCCAGTTCCGAGACCTGCGTCTCAATCTCGGCAACCTGCAGCGCCTGCAACACGTCCTGGAAGCTCTCGACGGACGACGTCACCTGGTAGACGTCCCCCTCCTCTTCCACGTCGTCCGCCCCCGCTTCCAATGCGACCTCAAACAGCGTCTCTTCCTCGACGTGCTGCTTGTCCACGGTGAACAGCCCCTTGCGGTCAAACATCCATGCCACGCATCCTGAGCTGCCAAGGTTTCCACCGGCCACCTCGAAGATCTTCCTCACTTCACCAGCCGTCCGGTTGCGATTGTCTGTCAGTGCCACACACAGCACGGCGACCCCGCCGGCGCCGTAGCCCTCGTAGACAATCTCCGTGAACTGGATCCCGCCCCCTTCACCGCAGCCCTTTTGCACCGCTCGCTCGATGTTGTCCTTGGGCATGCTCGACTTGCGAGCACGGTCGATGGCGTAGCGGAGCGCGAGATTGGTGTCGGGGTCGCCACCACCACTTTGGGCCGCAACAATGATCGCACGACTGAGCTTTCCGAAGAGCTTGCCGCGTTTCTTGTCGGCGAGCCCCTTCTTGTGCTTGATTCCTGCCCAGTGTGAATGCCCTGCCATGACGCCCTCTTGCCCATTCGCCAGCAGGTCCGGCCCATCCGACAACTGCCCTCTGCACAGTCCCGCACCGCCTTGGAGCTAGGGCTTGGGCTTCGGGGACTTGACCTCTTCGCCGGCGTCCTTGAGTTTCTGTTCAAGCCGCTGAATCAGTTTCTTGTCTGGCCGTTTCTCATCGCGAGCCAGCTTCAAAGCCGTCTTCCAGTTCTTGACGGCCTCTTGCTTCTTGTTCAGTTTCTGCTGGCAGTCCCCGAGGTGCTCGAGAATTGTTGGATCTTCGCCGTCACGATCGGAAGAGGCCTTTTCCAGGTACTCAAGAGACTCGGCAAACTTGCCCCGCTTGAACAGCACCCAGCCCATGCTGTCGAGGTAGGCCGAATTCTTGGGCTCGGCCTTCAGAGCCTTGCGGATCATCTGCTCAGCCTGCTCGAGTTTCTTGCCTTGGTCTGCGTAGAGGTATCCCAAGTCATTGTTGACCGAGGGATTGTCGGGATCCTCGGCAAAAACATCCTCGAGCACTTTCTCGCCCTTTCGGATGTCTCCCTGCTGCACGTAGATATTTGAGAGCGAGAACTGGCATCTCCTGACAACACTCTTGTCCTCAGGAAACTGTTGGATGACCCTCTCGAACATCGGAACGGCCTTGTCCCATTGATGTGCGTGGTAGTGGATCCAGGCCTCCTGGTAGTGCAGCAGCGGGTGATTGCTCGTCCGCCGGGCCTCTGCAATTGCTGCCAGGGCCTGCTCGGTCTTCTCGCCGAATTCGTAGGCCTGCGAGAGCTGAAACAGAAATTGCGGCTTAAACACGCCGAGCGCCCGATCGTCGCAAGCAGCTCGGAGCAGCGACGAGGCCGGATCGTACTTTTCAGCCACCATCAACGCCCGGGACAGATCTTCCACGTGTCGACGCAGCTGGTCGAGCATCAGGCGGTCCTTGTTTTCCCGCGTGCTCTTCTCCACAGCCAGGGTCCAGGTCAGTAGTGTTGCGGCGGTGTCGTTTTGCTCCATCTGGATTGCGAACCGCGCGGCCACGAGTCGCCTGGCGAACGGCGCCTGCACCTGGTCGTCCTCGGCCTGCAATGACGCCTGCTTGAGCAGGTCCTTGCTGAGCTTCTCGTCGCCGGCGATCTGCTTCAATTCCCCGTCCAGCCGTTTGATATCACCTCGAGCTCCGAGAGCTTCCCCGAGAGTCTCCAGCAGCTCTTTCCCACGGCTGCCACGACGATGCAGTGACGACAGCCCCCAGTAGGCCGCCTCGCGATCGGCCGGAGTGGCTTTGGCCAACCCTCGCTCATAGAACGCCAGCGCCTTGTCGTCCGCTTTTGCAGCAGCGTGCTGGTCGGCGAGATAGATTGTCAGCGACGCATTGTCTGGATCGTGAGCCGACAGTTTTTCCAGGTGCTCGAGCAACGAGGCTGTTTTTTTCTGTTCCTTGAGAATTCTCGCGAGCAGTACATAGGCGGCTCGCCCCTTCGACGACTGCTTCTTGTCGAAATAGACCTGCAAGTGCTCAAGAGCCTTGTCCAGTTCACCGGTCTCGACGTGGACGCGAGCGAGGTTGAATCCGAGAGTGGCTGGGTTGCCTTTGCCACCAGAGGCGGCGGCCTGGAAAGCCTCGACCGCAAGTTTCGTCCGTTTCGCGGCCAGGAACACTTCTCCCATGCGCTCATATGATGTCGCAGGATTGGCCAGTAACGCACGACGCATGCGGTCGTCCAGCTTGTAACCAGCTGGATCCTGCAGTGCCGCAAACACGACCGCAAAACAATCCGCCGATGCCTCCGACTTTCCGGAAGCCATGTAAATCAACCCCAGGTCTCGCATCACGTTGACAAAGACCGTGGACTTGTGGTCGATCGTCTTCGACTTGCGAGCCTGCTCGAGCAGCTTGATCGCTTCGGGGAGCTTCTGCCGGCTGATCATCTGGCGTGACAACCATCGCAGCAGTTGGTAATCGTCGGGATTCAGCGAGACGGCCTTCTGGGCGTACCCGACGGCTTCATCAACCCGATTGAGCCTCAGCGCCACCTGGAGCATCTCGCGATAGATCGCCACCTGCTTTTCATCATGGCCAACCGCTTTCTTGAAGGCCTCGAGGCCCCCCTTGAAGTCCCCCTTGGCTATCCGGTACCGGCCGGTCATGTACCAGGCGCGGGACATGGCCCGGCCCGATGAGGCGGTCGCCTTTTTGAGCCGGTTGGGATCAAGCGGAACCGCCGGATCGTCGGTCACCTGTTGCCGAATTCCCGACGTCTTGCCGGACCGCTCCTGCTGCTTGGGCAACGGAGGCGGTGGCGGCTCGGTTTGAGCCAGAACGAGGGTCGGAAACAGCAGCGTCGCGACGAGCAGTCGGGTCATCAGGGTGTCCCTGCCAGTGTCCGTTCGTATCGATCCGTTCGTATCGATCCGGTCGAGGCGCCCGGTTCTTGTGACGGCCGGCGGGTCATGCCGCCGCCAGCCGCCCTTGCGGTGCGAGCATTGTAACCTCTGCCGTGAATCCGAACCACGTGCATCCCGAGCTGGCCCCCGTGCGGAGACCAACGCCAGTCACTTCTTGGGCTTTTTTGCCTTCCTGGAAGCCTTCTTACCAGCGGTTTTGGCCGTCTTGTTGACCGCTTTCTGTGTGGTGGCTTTCTTCGCCCCTCCACGAGCGGCCTGGGAGTTCTTGCCTCCCCCCTTCGCGGACACGGACTTTTTTGAGCTGGACTTTTTTGAGCTGGACTTTTTTGAGCTGGACTTTTTTGAGCTGGACTTTTTCGAGGCTGATTTCTTGGTGCTGTTCTTGGAAGTCCCACCCTTGGCCGTTTTTTTGGCCGCCTTCTTGCCTGCTGTCTTGGTTGAGGAGGCTGCGGACTGTGTCTTGCTGGCCGTCTTCTTCTTGCGATCGAGCCCAGCCAGCATCTCCTTGAGCCGGGTCGTGACGTCATCCAGGTCGTGAGTGGGCCGGACCCCATCAACCTGTTCGGCCTCCATCCACCGGATCACCTTGGGGTCCGCACCCATGCAGCGAACGAGCCCGCAAAACCGCTCGGCATCGGCCTTCCGGACGGCGCTCTTGAGTGCTGCAGCGGTCCTCTGTGGCGTCTGCCCAGGCGTCCCAAGACCGAGCCATGCGACCGCATCCCGCATGCAGATATCCAGCGGCAACTGGTGAATCCCCATGCAGCGATTCAACGTGTAGTTGCGGGCAAACTGGCTCAATTCCGGCACGCGGCTCATGAGGCGGTTGGCCTGCTCGTTGCTTTTTCTGAGAAGAGAATCAAAGTCGAAGGCATAAAACGACTCGAACACATGCGTCAGCAGGTTGCGAAATCGGAAGGCCTTCCACTCGGCCAGAGGTGATCCGTCAAAGATCCTGGCGAGCTCGGTGATGCTGCTGACCCGTGCCTCGTTGAAGTCGTGGAAGAGGCTACTGACTCGCTCGTAGTACACCTCGGCATCAACAAACGAATTCTCTTCGAGACAGATCGCATAGATCAGCGTTTCGAGGACAGGCCGGTCCTGGTGAGGTCGCAGTTGGCTGCGATACCTCTTCTCGAGCGTTGCGAGAATTTGGCGAATGGCGTCCTGGCGGCCTGGAGTCTTGGTTTTCTTGGCAGCGGCCATGGTGTTGAGCGTCTGCTAGGAGGGGGGGGTGGGCGAGATATCTGGGGCAGAGGAGGCAGAGGGATCGAGTTCCTGTTCAATTTCTTCAAGCAGCCGTGCCGCCTCAAGGCCCTGGCGGACTTCGTCGTCGAGGGCGAAGGTCAGGACGGGGGTGTAGCGTGTCTTGAGACGATCTCCGATCCGCGACTGCAAGAACCCTCGGGCGCTGTTGAGTCCATGCAGTGTCAGGGCCTGGGCCTTCTGATCTCCTCGAACCGTCACCCGCACACGGGCCGACCGGAGGTCGCCACCGACATCAACTCCGACCACCGTCACGTTCTGCACCCGCGGATCCTTCAATTCGAAGAGGATCGCCGAACTGACCGATTCGCGAATGGCCTGGGCCATGCGGGCGAGGCGTCTCGCAGTCATGTCACTCGAGAGTCCGTTTGACCTGGTCGATCCGGAACGCCTGCAATTCGTCTCCCTCCTTGATGTCGTTGAATCCGTCGAGTCGGATGCCGCACTCCATTCCCCTCCGCACTTCCCTGACGTCGTCCTTTTCATTTCTCAACGAGGCGATCGGGTAGTCGTTGAGCACGGTCTGATCTCGGATCACGCGGATCCGATCGTTACGTCCGATGGTGCCATTGAGTACGCGAGATCCGGCAATGGTGCCGTACCGGCTGATGTGGAAGGTCTGGAGCACGACGGCCCGCCCTGTCGACACCTCGACCTCCTCGGGGGCGAGCAGTCCCTCGAGAGCTCCCTTGATATGGTCCATCACCTCGTAGATCACGTCATAGCGGCGTACATCCACGCCCTCCGCATCGGCCAGCACATGGGCCTTCTCGTCGGGTACCACATGGAAGGCGATGATGATCGCTCCGGAAGCAACGGCGAGCATCACGTCGCTCTCATTCACGCCGCCCACACCGTGGTGCAGCACCTGGACTCTCACCTCGGGATGCTCGAACTTGCCGAGCTCGCCGCGGAGAGCTTCAATCGAGCCCGGGGTGTCAGCCTTGAGAATCAACGGCAGATCCTGAGCTTCGCCGGCGCGAGCTGCTTCGAGGATCTCTTCCATCGTCCGTGGACGTCCCGACGCCAGCAGCGTCTCGGTTCGTCCACGCTCCCGACGCAACTCCGCCACCTCGCGTGCCTCGTCGAGCCCGTCGAGTACGTGAAAATGGTCGCCGGCCCCGGGCACCTGGTCCAGTCCAGCAATCCGCACCGGCGTCGATGGCCCAGCTTCTTCGATCAGCTCATCCCTGTCGTTGTAAATCGCCCGCACACGACCGAAGCCAGCACCACAGACAATCACATCGCCGCGGCGCAGAGTCCCGGTCTGGACGATCAGCCACGCCAAAGAGCCCCGACCCTCATCTCGGAAGGCCTCAAGGCAAAGCCCTGCGGCGTTGCGATCAGCATTGGCTTGCAACTCGTGGAGTTCCGAGGTCACCAGGATCGTCTCGAGCAGGTCATCGACGCCGTCGCCGTTGAGCGCCGAGGTCCGCACGACTTCGACGTCCCCACCCCACTCGGCTGGCGTGACTTCATTGGCAGCCAGTTCGCCCAGCACCTTCTCGATATTGCTGTCCGGTAAGTCGGTCTTGTTGAGCGCCACGATCATCGGAACGCCTGCCGCACGGGCGTGCGAAATGCACTCCTCGGTCTGAGGCATCACGCCATCATCGGCCGCAACCACCAGTACCACGATGTCAGTGACGTTGGCCCCTCTCGCCCTCATCTCGCCGAACGCGGCATGCCCCGGCGTGTCGACAAACGTGATCACCTGATCATCCTTGGACACCTGGTAGGCTGCGATGTGCTGTGTGATGCCTCCCGCCTCACCGTCCACCACGTTGGTTGACCGGATCGCGTCCAGCAGCGTCGTCTTGCCGTGGTCGACATGTCCGAGAATCGTCACGATCGGAGGCCGGGCCGACAGCGACTCGACGTCATCCTCGGTCTCGAGTGATGCGACGAGTTCCGCTTCGAGGTCCCGCGCCCGCTTGATCTCGAGTTCCACCTCGAGTTCCAGTGCGATTTCCTGGGCCGTCTCCTCGTCGATCGCATCGTTGATCGACGCCATCCTGCCCTGCTGGAACAGGATCGAAATCAAGGACTTGGCCGGGCGGCCCATCGCCTCAGACAAGCTGCGAATCGTGATCGGCAATTCCACGACCGCGGATGTCTTGAGTTCCACGGGGCCGGACCGTGACCGCCGTCGACGCATCGATCGACCGCGTCTCTCCGGACCATCATCGTCATCCTGTGACTTGCGGCGTCGCTCACGACGTCGCTGCCGAGACTCTTCGAGGCCCATGCCACCCAGGCGGCGTTCTTCCTTCAGCGATCCACGCCGACGACCAACGGGTCCCGGGGCCTGCACGGCACCATCAGTCTCTTCATCCCCCTTCCGCTCGCTCGATTTTTTCAAGTGAGCGGCCAGGGGAGATTGTTGCAGCGCATCGGCGGTCAGCCGGATGTCTGGTTTCTGCGTTTCGACTTTTTCGTCGGCGCCATCGCCAGATCCAGGCTGAGGTGGCTGGTAGGCGGGAGGAGCCGCCACGTTGGGAAGTGATGCCTTGGGACGTGGTCGGCGGTTGGGTCGCGCTGTCACCTCGCGAGCAGGCCGACGTCCCATTTGTCGGATCCCGCTGTCACCGCCGTGCGCACTCACGTAGTCGTCACGCGAATTGGCGTCGTCAGCCGCAGGCACTTCCGCTTCTTCGACCTGGACAACCTCCGCCGTCGCCTCGACAGAGGCCTCCTCGGCCTCTTCGGCCTCTTCTTCAACCTCGGGCGACTCCACCGGTGTTTCGGGAGCGACCTCCTCGGACGTCTCGTCACCGGCTGGGCGAGGACCAGTCGTCGGCCGAGAAGCCATCGTGCGCATCGTGCGCATCGTTCGAATTCGACTCGATGCCGTCGCTTCTGGATCACGCGTGGGTGTGAGGGGTTCAGCAGTCTCATCGACCGGTTTGGCTCCGGACGACCTGTTCTTCAGGTGCTCGGTGACCAGGTCCTTTTGCTCAGGCGTAATGCTCGCCAGAGGTGAGGACTTAACCGACACACCGACCTCGCCACAGATCTCGACCAATTGCTTGTGGTCCAGACCGAGCTCCTTGGCCAGTTTGAAGATGCGAATCTTCAAAGAACGCCTCCCTCGTCACCCGACACGTCTGCTTCAGCTTCTTCAGCCACAGCTTCTTCAGCCACAGCCTCTTCAGCCACAGCCTCTTCAGCCACAGCCTCTTCAGCCACAG
>MDTE01198790.1_pt1 | contig 29871 bp, 32 predicted proteins | sample 811231 | NCBI WGS metagenome assembly MDTE01 (sample SAMN05326651, study PRJNA326480) | marine metagenome | isolation source: seawater | place: Indian Ocean: Red Sea | collected 2010 | reverse complement strand
TATCACCGGTTGCCATGATAATCCGAAAGCCCAGATCATGCAGTTCTTTCAGGGCTGCAGGGGTGGTTTCCTTCACCGGATCAGCCACGCTGACCAGCCCGGCAATGGCATTATCAAGCACCACGAACATCACGGTTTCACCTTCATCACGCCGTGCATTCGCCGTTTCAACCAGTTTGCCGCTATCCAGCCCCATGTCAGAGATAAGCGCGGCATTGCCAAGCGCTACAGCATGGCCATCGACCACACCTTTTACACCTTTGCCGGTAACCGCTTCAAAATCTTCTGCATCGGCCATGTCAACCTTGCGCTCTTCTGCGCCGCGCACAATGGCTTCTGCCAGCGGATGCTCTGAGCCGCGCTCTAGTGAGGCTGCAAGGCGAAGTACCTCTGCCTCGTCATGGCCTTCTTCGGGCAGCACCGCCACCAGTTTTGGCTTTCCTTCGGTGAGCGTGCCGGTTTTATCGACAATTAATATGTCTACCTTTTCAAAACGCTCCAGCGCTTCGGCATTTTTAATCAGAACACCTGCCTGTGCTCCACGACCGGTGGCGGTCATAATTGACATCGGCGTGGCAAGCCCAAGCGCACATGGGCAAGCGATAATGAGTACCGCTACTGCTGCCACCAAACCATAAGATAGTGCTGGAGCTGGCCCCCACATTGCCCAGCCAATAAAGGATAAAATAGCGACAACAATCACTACCGGCACAAAATACCCGGCGACCATATCGGCATATTTCTGAATCGGCGCACGCGATCTTTGCGCATTGGCAACCATATCCACGATTTGTGAGAGCATGGTATCAGCACCCACCCGCGTGGCTTCAATGATTAAACTGCCTGTGCCATTGATGGTGGCACCTGTAACGGCATCCCCGGCGACCTTTTCAACCGGCACTGGTTCACCGGAAATCATCGATTCATCCACCGAAGAGCGGCCATCAAGCACTTTGCCATCGACCGGCACCTTATCGCCTGGGCGCACACGCAATTTGTCGCCAACTTGTACCTCTTCCAGCGGGATTTCCTCTTCCGTGCCATCTTCGCGGATCACACGGGCGGTTTTTGCTGCCATATCAAGTAATGCTTTAATGGCTGATCCGGTGCGTTCACGCGCACGCAGCTCCATAATTTGCCCAAGCAGTACCAGCGTTACAATCACCGCCGCTGCTTCAAAGTAGACACCAACATGGCCTTCGGCATCACGGAACCCATCGGGGAAAATATCCGGCACCAGCACCGCTACTATACTGAAAATATAAGCTGCGCCCGTACCCATACCGATCAGGCTAAACATATTCAGATTCATGGTGCGGAAGGAATGATATCCACGCACAAAAAACGGCCAGCCTGACCATAGAATCACCGGTGTGCCTAACGCTAACTCTATCCAAAGCGTGGTGCGCTCACCGAAAAACTCTCTGATGGCGGTCAGCCCAACAAAGGGAGACATCGCTAAAATCAGCAATGGGATGGTTAGAACCGCGCCCACCCAAAAACGGCGGGTAAAATCAACCAGCTCTGGATTCGGCCCTTCATCCTCACCGATAGCAGCCTTTTCCGGCTCAAGCCCCATACCGCAGATCGGACATGACCCCGGCCCAGGATTGCGCACCTCCGGGTGCATTGGACAGGTATAGACCGTGCCGCTAAATCCTTCCGGCACTTTATCATGCTCACCGCCTTTAACCGGCTTATCGCCGGATGCGTGATGGTGGTCATGTGTTTCGCAGCATGAATGATCTTCTTTCTTTGCTGCGCCGTGCTCATGTGAATGTGCCATTTAACTCTCCTCGGTTTTGTATTTGTGTATGAATAACCGCTCTCCGGCAAAAATAATGATCAGCCCAACCAGTGATGCCCATATAACCAGCATATCGGATTGCGCTTTAACCCATAAGAATGCGCCAAGCACTACTATATCCAGCACGATGGCGGTGATCAAAATAGCGGCATTAGCTTCCACCTCTTTTCGTAAATGGCGCAGCACACCCCAATGGATAGCGATATCCATGATGATATAGAAAATCGCGCCAAGCGAAGCGATACGGCTAAGATCAAAGAAGATGGTCAGCAGCATGGCGATAACGATAGTATAGACCAGCGTATGTTTCTGGATGCTACCAGGCATGCCGAAATGACTATGCGGCACCAAATCCATATCGGTGAGCATGGCCAGCATGCGTGATACTGCAAAGACGCTGGCAATTACACCGGAGACGGTGGCAATAATTGCAAAGCCCACCGTAAACCACAATCCCCACTGGCCAAAAGCCGGACGTGCCGCTTCTGCCAAAGAGTAGTCCTTGGCTTTAACAATCTCATCAATGGAGAGGTTTGCGCCTACGGCTAAGGTTACGAGCAGATAAATCGCCACGCAAATGCCAATGGAGATAATAATGGCACGACCGACATTCTTATGCGGCTCTTTAATTTCCCCGCCGCTATTGGTGATGGTGGTAAAGCCTTTAAACGCTAGAATCCCTAAAGCTACAGCCCCTAGAAATCCGGTAAATGTCGTTTCTTCGGGCTGTACTGAAATGCTCTCAAAATTAAAGCCGGAGGCATATAAACCACCCGCTGCCAGCAATACCAACCCGCCAATCTTCACAAAGGCCATGAAGAAGGAGAAGGTCTGGATGAATTTGTTACCTAGAATATTAACCAGAAACGCGAAAGCCAACAGCCCCACGCCGAGTGCCGGAACCAACCAGCTATCCTTTCCGACATCAAAGAGCTGGAGCGTATAGGTGCCAAAGGTTCGGGCTACCAGGCTTTCATTAATCACCATGGAGAAATACATAAGCAGCGCACAGGCGGCGGTCATCGTACCTTTGCCATAGGCTTTCTGCAAAAACATGGCGATGCCGCCTGCGCTGGGATAGGCATTGGACATTTTCACATAAGAATAGGCGCTAAATCCTGCCACCACAGCGGCGGCCAAAAAGGCCAGCGGGAACCATTCCCGCGCCAGCTCTGCCACCTGTCCGGTAAGCGCAAAGATACCTGCACCGATCATAACGCCAGTACCCATGGATACCGCACCCCATAATGTCAGGCTGTTTTTCTTATAATTCGATGATCTATCCTTATGTGAGTGTTCCACTATGCTTTTCCTATTTTAGTATATTTAATCGGCAGTTACGCTAGTTGAATACTCTTCTTTTTCCTGCATACAGCAAGAAGATTTTGTTTCTTTCTTTACTTCTTCAACTGGCACTTTTGCCTGCTTTTTCGAGCTGCAGCAGCATCCACCAGATGTTTGCGGCTTTGTAATTTGATTTTCTTTACCCTGATCCATGATATTTCTCCTTGTTAGTTATTAAATACGGTGTTCCATTTTGGAATGAAGGCTGGAACATGTGCCTTGTAATCATCCCACGCTTTACCAAAGCGCTCTTTGGAATCACGTTCTTCTTTTTTGGCTAAACGCCAATACATCACCACTAATATCGGGAACATGATCACCGTGATAATGGTTGGCCATTGCAGCAAAAAGCCGAACATGATGGCAACAAAGCCGATATATTGTGGGTGGCGCATTTTGGCATAAAGCCCGGTCACTGCCAGCTTTCCGGCACGCTGGGCTTTATAGAGTACATTCCAGGCTGCCGAGAGCATAATGAAACCCAAGCCGATAAAGACGATGCTAGCCATGTGTAGCGGGTCAAAATGCGCATTGCCTTCAAAGCCGAAGATCGTATGCAGCAAATGGCCATTTTCATGTGAGAGGAAATCCACCCCCGGATAATTAGCGGTTAGCCAACCGGAGAACAAATAGATGGTGAGCGGAAAGCCATACATCTCCACAAACAACGCGACAATAAAGGCTGAGAAGGCACTAAATGAGCGCCAATCCCGTTTGGTCTGGGGTTTGAAAAAACTAAAGGCGAAGATGATAAAGATCGCCGAATTAATGATAACCAATGTCCATAAGCCGTAAGCTGATTCTGTACCGTGCATGGTTACGCCTCCCTGTCATTATCGTCATCGTCATGATGGCGATGTTGCCCATGACCGCCGTGGCCACCATGGCCTCCATGCATAAATACATGCATCAGTGGGCACAGTAGCAAGATCAGCAGAAACCAGTTTTCTGCGAGATGTGCACCATGTTCCTTGATGAGAAAATACCCACCCACAGCAAAAAGAACGACCAGCAGCATGCCTGTATTGGTCTGCCACCATTTTTCCTTATGCTCCGGTTTGTGATAATGTTCGTGATCGTGCTGCATATAGCGCTCCTTGTTTAGTGTTTGTGATCACCGTGATCGGCTTTTTTGTCGTGCATCATATCCTTCATTTCATCATCTTTTCCGGGATGCTTCATGCCTTCATGCATCGGGCAATCTTCACCTTGCATGCACTGCTTGGCATCGGAATGTTTATGGCCACTGTATTTTTTGAGGCTTTCTTCATTCTCAAAGTAGTAAACGGTGCCATCTGCCTTAGCGCCAATAATGGCCGTGGCTTTATCTACCGTTTTTCCACTCACAGGATCGGCTGCGATACGAGCTTGTTCGCTTTTTTCCAATTTTTCCTTACACATCGGACAGCAGCCATAATAGGTCTTTCCATCGACCTCTACGGGGATTTGTGGGCTATCGAATAATTTGTTATTGATCATGCAGACATATTGCGATTCGACCTGCTTGAGTGTTTCAGCGGCGTTTGCGCTCATGGGTAAGGCAAATGCGATGAGAATTAACAGGGACTTTAATATAGGTTTCATAAATCTTCTCCGTTTCCTAGATAGTTAATAAATGGACAGTGCTTTGTCGGAACTTGTCCGCCAGGGCAATCTTTGGCAAAGCGTTCCAGTGATACCAGCGCAATTTTTGTATCTTCAATTTTCTGCTTAAATACGCCGATCTTGCTTTCCACCATGATGAGGATATCACCGCATACTGATGGATGATCGTCTTCGGACATGGTGAGAAGTTCTTTAATTTCCTCTAAGGTAAAGTTCATTATCTTGGCGCGGCGTACAAAAAGCAAAATGCGCAATGCTTCTTTTCCATAGACACGGTAACCATTGGCAGCACGCTCTGGCTTGCCAAGCACACCCAGCTTTTCGTAATAACGGATAGTGTCAGTGGATACACCGCTCTTTTCCGATAACTTACCGATGGTTATATAACTTTTCTTATCCATAACGCCGCACTCTACACCTTGGAGGTAATTCCAAGGTCAAGCCTTATTTCGTTCCTCTGTTTTGGTTGGTTGTTCTTCTTGGTTTTTCATTAATGATCATGGCTTCCATGGTCATGTGCATCTGATTTTTCTGTGTTGCCATCATGGTCATCCTCCTGTTTTTCTTCTATATCGCCGTGGCCACCATTGGGGTGCGCATGGCCGCTATGACCTTCACCGCTGCTACTGGTATTGGGTAGCGACATCACACCTAAACCATGGCGATAAACTAGCTCACCACCTTTCCATGCGGTGGCGCTTAAGGCTCCGGCAGCAATCAGCAATACGACTAAAAATGGGATGCCAACTTTAACGGAGCGCCGATAAATGGCCATTGACCACAAAGCCAGCACCGCAAACGCGGCGGCGGTGGGCAGCGCCCAATTACGGTGGTCGGTCATAGCGATGTGTGAGGGGGTATCATGATCCACCGTGTTATAGGCATAAAGCCCTGTGATCACAGTACCGATGGTAACAAGTGCGCCAAGCCATAAATTTATATGCGCGACTTTAAGCGCCGTGGCAGACCATTGTTTGCCGGAGGCTAATGTGCCAAGCAGAAATAGCCCGGTGGCGGTGATCAGCAAAGCAACCGTGAAATGCACAAAAAGCGGGTGCCAGTTGGGGATGATTTCGGGCATAAATATTCTCCGTAAGAGCTGTATTTATGCCTAATACGCAGGGAATGGGGTTACCCCTCAAAAAAAATACAAATGCTAGAGAGCATACCCCACATACCCTTTTAATGTTACTGCTGGCCCTGGTTACCCATCCATTTGTTGTGCCATTTATTGTTGTGCATATCGCCCATGCCCATATCTTTGTGCATTTGCTGCATTTCTTTCATATGCTCATGCATGGCCGGGCAATCATCATAATTGCCGTTACAATCCTTGTGCATCTGATCCATCATATTGCCCATATTCTGGTGCATCTGGCGCATCGATTTCATGTAGTTTTGCATGGAGCCATCGCCTCCATTGCCGTTCATCATTTGCATACACATCGGACAGCACATCATCATTGGCGCATTGCCGCTGTTTTGCATTTGCTGGTTCATTGAGCCGCTATTGGTTTGAGCGTAAACCGCCAACGGTATGGCAAGCAGTGCGAGGGCTAAAAAGCTGGTTAGTTTCTTCATGATATTCTCCTTGATTGGTTTAGTGGGTTGGTTGTTGAACGGGGTGACGTTTTACCTTCTTGGATGGTGCTGAATAAAAGCAACGCCACGCCGATGAAGATAAAACTGTCGGACAGGTTAAAGGCAGGCCAGTGATAGCCGAGCGCATGGAAATCCAGATAATCAAACACGGCGGAAAACCGTATTCTATCTATGATATTGCCGATGGCCCCGCCGATAATCAGCCCCAGCGCCAAAGCGGTGGAGCGATATTCGACCTTCCTTAACCATACGAATAGCCATGCTACGATGAGCATGGCGACAGCTGAAAGAATCCACTGACCGTTTGGGATATCTTGCAGCATGCCAAAGCTGATGCCGGGATTCCACACCGTCACCAGATTAAAAAATGGGGTCACCACCACTGGCGCTTTTGCGCCTGCAATGGTGGCAAATAACACTTGCTGGATAAGCTGGATAAGCAGCAGAGCAATCGCGGCGATGGTGATGCCAAATCGTATCATGACTGCCTCGCTTCTTTTAGCTCTTTGATGGCCGAGCGATAGATGCGCCATGCGCTGCGTAAAAATAAAACAGCAATGAAAAATGCCACAATAATATCCGGCCAGTGGCTTTGGGTGAACGCCACGCCAGCGGCTGCCAGCATGACCAGCACATTGCCAATGGCATCATTGCGGCTGCAAATCCACACTGATTCACGGTTACTGTCACCTTCGCGGTAGCTGTAAAGCATCCATGCGCTGACAATATTAACAAGCAGTGCCAGCAATCCAATAGCGCCCATGATTTCAGCCTGGGGAACTGCTTCGGTGGCGGCACGGTAGATGCTATTGCCGATGACCAGCAGGCCAAATAGTCCCATCGTGCCGCCTTTGACCAGCGAGGCTTTGGCGCGGGTGGCGAGCGCCTTATCCAACACATAGAGCGAAATGGCATAGTTAAAGGCATCAGCAAAGAAATCCACCGCATCAGCCAGCAATGCTACCGAGCCGGAATACAGGCTGGCGATCACCTCCACCAGAAACATTCCGGCATTCAGCGCCAAAATAATCCAAAGGATTTTCCGGTAATTGCTATCGGCTACATTGCCGCCAGCGTCATTATCGCAACAACTCATAGTGCCTCCTCTTTGCGTTCTTTTTTGTGGAACAGCCGGTACAGAGCTGGCAACACCAACAACGTCAACGCGGTGGAGGAAATAATTCCACCAATCACCACCGTGGCCAATGGCCGCTGTACTTCTGCACCGGCACCGGTATTTAAGGCCATCGGCACAAAGCCAAGGCTGGCAACCAATGCGGTCATCAGGATGGGGCGCAGGCGCGTTAAAGCACCTTCAATAATGGCCTGATCAATCTTCATGCCCTGATCACGCAATCCACGGATGAAAGACACCATCACCACGCCATTGAGCACCGCCACACCAGACAGCGCGATAAAGCCGACACCTGCAGAAATGGAGAGTGGGATATCACGCAACCACAATGCGGCAATCCCTCCGGTTAGGGCCAATGGCACACCGGAGAAGATCAGCAAGGCAGCGCGACCTGAGCCAAACGCCATAAATAGCAGGCCAAAAATGAGTAGCAATGCCACTGGCACGACAATCATCAAGCGTTGCTTGGCGGAAATCAGTTGCTCAAACGTGCCGCCATAATCCACCCAATATCCGGCAGGCAGATCGACTTTTTGCCTGATGGTTTGCTGCACATCTTCCACAAAGCCACCCAGATCACGTCCCCGCACATTAGCGGTGACCACCACGCGGCGCTTGCCATTCTCACGGCTGATTTGGTTCGGGCCATAGATGATGCTGATATTGGCGACCTCTTCCAAAGGCACATAATCTGGGCGCATATCCGCGCCTTCCTGCTCGGCATAAGCAAGCGGTATGGGCAGACGTTCCAAGGTTTTAATGTCGGTGCGCAGATGCTCCGGCAGGCGCACGGCCAGATCAAAGCGCCTGTCACCTTCAAAGACCTGACCGGCTTCTTTACCGCCCATCGCCACCTGTACTACTTCCTGCACATCAGCAATGTTAAGGCCATACAGATCAAGTGCGGCGCGATCCGGCAATACGGAAAGTACTGGTAGACCGGTCACTTGCTCTACCTTCACATCGGCAGCACCTTCTACAGTTTGTAAGGCAGTGCCAATATTTTGCGCGGATGCAAGCAGCTGGTCTAAATCATCACCATAGAGTTTTATGGCTAAATCACTCCTTACGCCGGAGATCATTTCGTTAAAACGCATTTGAATCGGCTGGGTGAATTCATAATTATTCCCCGGCACTTTCTTCAAGACAGCTTCAATCTCCTCGACCAGCTCGGCTTTGCTTTTGCTGCTATCCGGCCATTCGTCGCGGGGTTTGCCCACACGGGCTGGGATAAGGTAGTGCCGCCCAGTAGCCCTACCGCGCACAGCGCAGGTAAAAAATAGATTTTCTTCATTATAGATTCCCAAATACATTGCTAAACACGTATCAATAAACCGCTTCTTGCCAGCCAAATATGGCCGCAATTAAGCGTGACGCAGGCACACGTAGCCTACGAGTTTTACGAGTTTAGGATTGGGGAGGTTTTGAAGGCGGGTAGTTTAGCTGAGAAAAATAATTATCACCCGCTTGATTGTGTAGTGCTTGACTGGCTATGGCAACATACTCAGCTTTGCCATGCAAGGTGGAAACATTGCTGTGGTTATGGCAGCAAGAGCAAAAATCGCATAATGCTTTACTCTGATTATCATCCTGATTGCCAATATCATCAATGGTTACAACATTCAAAAAATTGCCGCACAGAGCATCATCCGAGCAGTCGGCAGCCGTAGCACTGGCGATATTCATCGTCAAAAGCGCAATAACCATTATGAGTGAAGACAATTTTTTCATAAATGCATGTATATCAGATAATTATTAATTTTCTACCTCTATTTTCTGATATCTTCTTCCTTCCCATAAATAGTAAATCACCGGAATCACGATCAGTGTCAAAAGGGTAACAGTCACCATGCCACCGACCATCGGCAAGGCGATACGGCGCATCACATCCGAGCCTAAGCCTTCGGTAATAAAAATCGGCAGCAAGCCCACCATGGTGGTAAGCGCGGTCATCAACAGCGGTCGCACACGTAATACTGCACCATGCTGAATGGCATCGGACAGTTCGGCGAGTGATTTTGGTGGATGATGGCGCACTTGCTGGTCAATATAAATGAGCATCACCACCACGGTTTCAGCCGCGATGCCACCGGTGGCAATAAAGCCAACGCCCACTGCCACAGAGAAATTATACCCTGCCAGATACAGCGCCCACATGCCGCCAATGAGTGCAAATGGCAGGGAAAGCATAACGATGAGTGAGCGATCCAGCCTGCCAAAATGCAGCATCAGCAGCATAAAAATAATCAGGATGGCCGATGGCACGGCAATTTGCATACGCGCCTTGGCTTCCAGCATTTGTTCAAATTGGCCTGACCATTCCACCGCATAGCCTGCTGGCAGCTTCACTTTATCTGCTACCACACGCTCGGCTTCGGCCACATAAGAACCAATATCCCGATCCGCAATATCGACAAATACCCAGCCGGTAAGCCGTGCATTTTCGGATTTGATCATCGGTGGGCCTTCGACAAATTCAATACTGGCCAGCTCACCCAGCGGAATATGCTGACCTTGCGGCGTGGGGACTAAAATATCGGCCAGATCTTCCGGATGTTCACGGAATTGGCGCTCATAGCGCATCATAATGTTATAGCGCTCCCGGCCCTGTACTGACTCGGAGATATTCATCCCGCCCAGGGCCGTTTGAATAACCCGCTGGAACATGCCTAAATCAATATTCTGGCGTGCCAGCTCATCACGGTCGGGATTAATTTCTAAATATTTACCGCCAATCACCCGGTCGGCAAAGGCAGAGCGTGTGCCGCGTACATCTTTCACCGCCGCCTCGATATCGAGCGCAATACGGCTGATTTCTTTCAAATCAGCACCGGAGATTTTAATGCCCACCGGCGTGCGGATACCGGTGGAGATCATATCCATACGGATTTTAATCGGATAACCCCAGCTATTGACCACACCAGGCAGCTTCACCCGTTTATCTAAATCTTTAATCAACTCTTCGACCGTTAGCCCGTCACGCCACTCATCTTTAGGCTTAAGCCGTATCCAACTTTCAATCATTGAAATGGGTGCCGGATCGGTGGCGGTATCGGCACGGCCCACCTTGCCAAATACATGATGCACTTCTGGCACGGTTTTAATCAGCCGGTTGGTTTGCGAGAGAATTTCCTTGGCCTTAGTGATTGAGACACCAGGCAAGGTGGTGGGCATGTAAAGCAGCTCACCTTCATACAAAGCTGGCATGAATTCCGAGCCGGTGCGCCATAGCGGGATGGACATGCTGAGTACCAGAATTCCGGCAATCAATATTGTCATCCATTTACGTGCCAGGGCCAAGCTCAATAGCGGTTTATAAAATGAAATCAGCCAGCGATTAACTGGGTTTTCTTCCTCTTTGCGGATTCTGCCGCGTATCAGCCACAGCATCAGCACCGGCACCACGGTAACCGATAGGATCGAGGCAAAGGCCATGGCATAGGTTTTGGTAAATGCCAGCGGTGAAAACAGCCGGAAGGATTGGCCGGTTAAGGCAAAAACGGGCAAGAAGGAGACGGTGATAATCAGTAGCGAGAAAAACAGTCCTGGGCCAACTTCCTTGGTTGCAAGTAGGATAGCGGCGCGTTTATCCTCTGCGCTGGCATCCTTGCCCATATCCGAGAGTTTTCGGTGGGCGTTTTCCACCATCACAATCGAGGCATCGACCATAGCACCAATGGCAATGGCAATGCCGCCCAGCGACATGATGTTGGCGGTAATGCCTTGCGCCGACATCACAATGAATGCCGCCAGCACACCCAGCGGCAAGGTGATGATCGCCACAAAGGCTGACCGGGCATGCAGCAGGAAGATGATACTGATCAGCGCTACCACAATGCCTTCTTCAATCAGCTTGGTGCGCAGATACTCCACCGCGCCCTCAATCAAAGGGGCGCGATCATAGACGGTTTCAATCTCTACACCTTCGGGCAGGCCGGGTTTTAATTCCTCCAGCTTTTTCTTTACGCCTTCAATAACGGTCAGTGCATTTTCGCCGGAGCGCATCACTACCACGCCACCAACCACTTCACCTTCGCCGTTTAATTCCACTACGCCACGGCGAAGCTCCGGCCCCTCAATAATACGAGCAACATCGGAGAGCAGCACCGGCGTGCCACTTTTGGCATAAACCACCACTTTTTTCAGCTCTTCCAAATTGGTAATATAGCCCTTGGAGCGGATCATCAGCTCCATTTCACCTTTTTCGATCACCCGGCCACCCACTTCTTTACTGGCGGCACTAACCGCAGCGGTAATGCGGTGCAGAGGCACATCATAGGCACGCAGGCGGTTGGGATCGACCAGCACCTGATATTCTTTGACAAAGCCACCCACACTGGCGACTTCGGAAACACCCTCAACCGTGGCCAGCTCAAATTTCAAAAACCAATCCTGCAGCGTGCGAAGATAAGCCAGGTCATGATTGCCAGTTCTATCGACCACGGCATATTGATAGACCCAGCCGACACCTGTGGCATCCGGGCCAATCTGCGGCACGGCGTTATCAGGCAGATCTCCCTGAATTTTGGATAAGGCTTCAATGACACGGCTTCTGGCCCAATACTGATCAATGCCATCTTCAAAGATGATATAAACAAAGGACGTACCAAACATGGAGAAGCCACGTACATCCTTGGTCTTTGGCAAGCCGAGCATGGTGGTGGAAAGTGGGTACGTCACCAGATCTTCGACAATTTGTGGTGATTGACCGGGAAAATCCGTGCGGATAATCACTTGCGTATCGGACAGATCCGGTATGGCATCCAGCGGCATATTTTTAACCGCAATCCACCCAGCTACCAGCAGGGCGACCATCGCCACCATTACAAGCAATTGGTTGCCCACCGACCATTCGATGATCTTGGCTACGCCGGATTTGGTAGGATCATGGCTTAGATGATCATTAGTGTCCTGCATGTGCGCCCCCTACCGGTGCGGTTGGCGCATCAGGCATTTCGGCATCAGGTTTGTCTGGCCATTCCTGCAGCATCGGATGGCCTTCACCATAAGGATTCGCCGGTTCATCTTCGAGCTGCAGCCATAAATTGCTGGAACCGTGATCCATAAATAGTTTTAGACCTTTTTCTTTGTAATATTCCGGTTTGCCTTTGAGCAGCCACGGTTTTAATGCGGTCATCAAATCGGATAATCCTGCCCGGAGTTCTTCTTCGGTAATACTGTCCTTGGCAAAGATAATGGCACGTTCGGCGGCTTCTAAAATAAATTGCAGTTTGGTGCCTCGGAATTTTGGCATCAAATGATCATTGAGCTTCAATGCTGGCATCAGCATCTTGTCATCAAACTCGGCATTGCCGGTGAGGCTTTGCTGCATATAAATAGCCGCATCGACAAGGTGGTTGATCATTGCCAGCTGATCCTGCTTGACCTCCAGCAATGACAGTGGCGTTTGTACTTTTTGCAATTTGCGGAAGGATTCCCGCAGCGCACTTTCTGAATCCAGCAAAAACTGGCTGCTGACCACAATCTCATCGCCATCCTTAATACCGGAAAGCACTTCGGTACGGCCTTTATTATGAATGCCCACTTGAATATTGCGTGGCTGGAAACGCCCGTTGCCTTCGGCAACTACAACGAAATCTCCCTCAGAGCTTTTTAAGATGGCCTCGGAAGGAATCGACAGGCGCTTTTCGACATCGGTTTCAAAGTCCACATCGGCGTATGCACCAGGCTTTAACGCGCCATCGGCATTATCCAGCACTAACCGTACCTGGCCGGTGCGGCTGGCCGGATCAATGGTGGGATAGATATAATCAATACGCCCAGTACGCTCTACACCACCTAAATTGGGAAAGGTGACCGTGGCTTTGCTGTCTTTGGCTAAAAAGCGTAAATCTTTCTATGCTACGCTGATATTGATCCATACGCTGGAATAATCCTGAATCTCGGCGATTTGCATGCCGGATTTCACATATGTACCGGCTCTTACATTGAGCTTGCTGACAATGCCATCGGTAGTGGCATAAAACGGTACATTTTGGAATTTCTTGCGGTTCTCTTTGAGCTGCTCCAGAGTTATCTTTTGCACGCCTAATGATTCCAGGCGTTTGGCGCTGGAGTTGATGCGCCCCGTAGCGCCGGTGGCAAGGGCGGCGATATAATCCTGCTGCGCCGATACCAGCTCAGGGCTGTAAAGGGTAAAGAGTAAATCACCTTTTTTGACTTCATCGCCCACGGCAGTGATTTTCAGATTCTCCACCCATCCGGCCACGCGGCTGGAGATATCCTGCTGCAGGCGAATATTTTCGCTGACCAACCCATAGCTTCTAACATCGGTACCAAAGCGTGCCATGGTGGCATTTTCCGTGCGCACACCGATATTTTGAATAGTTTCTGGTGCGATGGTAACTTTGGTACGCTCGTCACCTTCATAAGCGCTGTGATCCTCCTGGGCATCACCACCTTCCATTGGCACCAAATCCATACCGCAAATGGGGCATGAACCCATTTCATCGGCAATGTAATGCGGGTGCATCGGGCAGGTATATTTCTGCGCCTGGGCGAGTGCCGGTGTGATGGTAAAAGCTATTAGTAGCAGCAATAATGCAGGTAATCTCATTACTTATCTCCGATGATATGGCTGTTAAATTCAGCGGCTAGCATTAGATGTTGCGCACGCTTTTCAGCCAACTGTGATTTAATGGTGAGCTGGTTGATTTGGGCATCGAGCACCGTATCCAAATTGGTTTCGCCTGCTTCATAGGTACGCTCTGCAGCGGCAACCATTTCATCCAGCGCCTTGTCTTTTTCGACAAACACCATGACATTATCCAAGGTGGCATCACGCTTGCTGGCCAGCGCATCTAATTTACGCTTCCACATACGGCCTGTGTCATCATAAGCATTCTCAGCGCTGCGCTTGCTGGCTTCTGCCGCTCGTAATTTGGGCTTTTGATTCCATTCATACCATAGCGGGATGGAGATGGTGGCCTGCACGCTAAACCAATCATCACCACGGAAGTTAGCGCCGGATTCACGCTGTTTATAAATGGCCTGAACGCCGTAATCAGGGTCGAAGGCAGCATCGGCAGCATCCACGTCTTTATCGGCAATATCGATATCCTCTTTGGCAATAAGCACCGGATAGACGCTTTCGGCAGTGTTATCCCATGTGACTTGCGGTATGTTGGGCAGTGGGATAGCAGGCACTTCACCTACCAGGCGAACCAACTCCGCTTCAATATCATCGCGTTCGGCTTTTAAATCATTGAGCTTGCTTTCAACCAGTGAGCGCTCCACATCCACCTCGGAAAAACGCCAATACACACCGTTACCGGCTTCCAGGCGGCCTTTAAAATATTCTTCCAGTGATTTGTAATGCTCCAGTTGTTTTTTGGCATAGGCTTCCTGTTGTTTAACCTTATCAAGGCTGGCCAGCATTGAGGTGAGCATCGCTTTTAAACGCTGCATGGTATAATCAGCAATGAGCTGTTGCTTGGCGGATAGCTCCTCTTGTCTTTCGGATTTGGCTTTGCGCAGGGAATAGCTGGGGATTTGTTGTTTAAAGCCGATGACCTTGGAGCTGGGCAGAAATTGGTCAAAGGCCGGATCATTAACCGGTAAATTATCAACACCGAGTATAATATTTGGATCAGGCAGCCCCATTTCGCCATCGGAGAGTTCTTTAAACCGTGTGCCTTGTTCTAATATCTGGGTGACTTGTGGGTGCTCGGCCAGACGCTTAACATAATCATCAAATGTCTCTGCTTTGGCTGCGGTGGCAGAAAACAGGATCAAAAAGGTTAGTATCAAAGAACGTATGGCCATATGGTTTCCTCGTTTTATTAGCACTGGTACGAAACAGTTGCGTCTATCCCTCAAAAATTCTTTGCTAATTTTTCAGCTAGAATTTTACGAGCGCGATAGACGCGGGTTTCCACCGTTTTGGGGGTGACATTTAATAATTCTGCGCAGGTTTCCTGCGAATTTCCTTCCACCGCAAACAGGATCAGCGCTGTTTTGAGCTTATGCGGTAGTTTCTGGATTTCCTGATCAAGAATAGTCAGCTGTTGGCGCGTATCAGCCAGATCTTCCACATTACCGCCAGGATCGGCGATAATATCGTGGTAGGAGCTGCTGCTTTCCTCACCACCAATGGCGGTATCGAGCGATAGAAATTGCCTGACTTTTTGTTTTCTGCCCCAATCACGGCACAGATTAATGGCGATTTGGTAGAGCCAGGTGGAAAATGTATAGGCGGGTTTATAGGTGTCGGCTTTGAAATGCAGGCGGATAAAGGTTTCCTGCAAAATATCATAAGCGGCATCTTCATCTTTAACGTAGCGGGAAATAAAGGCGAACAGCTTATGCTTATAGCGGCGCATCAGCTCATTGAGCGCTTCTTCACGACCTTCGCTTACCAGCAGGACGAGGTGTTTATCCTCTGTGGCATCATCAATCGTTTCATTATTTGTTCTCGTAAAGCGCATCGGTGACCATCTGCTCCAATTTTTGATTCTGCTCATCGGTTAGAATGGGGCGCATCTCAAACAGATGTTCCAATGTCGCCTTTTGCAGCTCACCCATGGCGTGGTGAATTTTATCGGTGGCAGCCTGTACGTTCGGGCTAAAAGATTTATCAGCTTTAATGGCTTCGGCCAGCTCCATATTGGCCAGGCGCATTTGCTCTTCTAAATACATACGGCGCTGACGGTAGCGCTTTTCAATATCGACCAACTGATTGTCTTGCTCGGCAGTGATATTGAGACGATCATGCAATAGCTTATGCCAGCCTGCCGCATCCGTATGTTGGTTATGATCATGCCCTTGCATGTAATGGGTGCCTATATATTGGCCACCAAAAGCAACTGCCAATAATATCAGTACAAAAATGGTGGCGTTGATATAGCGTTTCTTCATTTGATGCGCTCGATTAGATTGGAAGTTAAATATGGTGAATTGGTGCTAAAGACACTCATCCCCAATACATCCTGAGTAGACGCATTGGCGGGTTTTAATGGCACCATCGGGCTGGCGGTAATGCCAATCACTAAAGCCATGGCGATGGCCGCCATACGAAATTGCGGCACGGCAAATGCGAGTGCCATTTTATCATACCATGGCTGCACCATCTCGGCGCTAGCAACATGGATTTTGCGCCATACATCTTGTTCCAGCCTGTCCAATCGATGGTCGGCTGGGGCTTCATTAAAGTGCATGGCAAGCAATCTGTTTAGCATTTTATGTATCATTTATTGTTCCTTGTAGCCTGATTTATACCCCTTATACGCGGTAATAGCAGCCATCCCTCAATTTTTTTTGAGAATGCCAAACAGACTTGCTTCATATTACCCTATCTAACAAAAAAATCTATGTTTTCCAGCAAAATGAGAGTGTAAGCACGCTAACCTAATAAAACCGGGGGATGCTGAAATTCCGACTAAAAATGTTTACTTCTACCCTGAATAAACTATGCTGGGCAGTGTGACAGGGTGTAGTAACCCAAAACCATATGTTACGGACTTAACGTATTCGCCAAACAAGTCCTCCCTTATGTCGGGAGGGTGGCGGAATAAAACAGCCGCTTGCGGTGAATACGCTGCATGCCGGGTTTTGGCATTACTAACCTCCTGACACCATTGGGTGTCGCATGGGGAATACCTTGTTACTTAAATGTAACTAACAAAGGAGGTATCCCGATGAAAAAATCACTTTTATTATTATCAATCACCGCACTTTCTGCATGCACCACATTGGGCGAGGTGGAAAAGGAAGCGTTGCGTGATCGCGCTATTGCTGATGCGAAAAAGCAGCCCAAGGAAGTGCATTTGGCTTATTTGCAATGCTACGGCCTGAGTGACAGCGACAAAAAAAGCTGCCGCCGCAGTACCAAACATACCATTGAAGGCCGTAAAAGCGCCGTGACATGGGATTATATTTTACCGTTTGACTATGAGGCGGAGCGGCTGGGCTTCAAAGCATTTCTGCAAGATCAGGGTAAAAAATGCGCCGGTGTGAATGAAGGGCCGAAATATAACACGGATAGCAACGCTTATGATGTGATCTGCACCGATGGCAATCAATACCAAATGCGGTTTGATGGCAGTGCATCGACATGGGAACTGGTGAAATGAGGCAGTACCATGGCAAGTATCAAACGAGAAAAGCATCCGCTTAACATCAAAATTGGTGAGCGCATTCGCTCTGGTCGTAAGGCATCAGGTTTAAGCCAATCCGAGCTGGGTAATACGATCCCAAACCCAATAACTTTTCAGCAAATTCAAAAATACGAAACCGGAAGTAATCGGATTAGCGTTTCAATGCTATGCGATATCGCGGAAGCACTGCAATTACCCTTGCCGTATTTCCTGGAAGATCTGCAGGATGTGAAAACCATGCTGTCTGATGTGGAGTGGAAGATTTTACACAGCGTGCGTGATTTGTCAGGTGAATCCCAACAGGCTTTAGTGACATTATTGAACGAAAAAACGGCAGGGTAGCTTAAGCGGCGCGAAGACGGTAATGACCTTTGCCATCAGATTCAATCAAGTTGCGCCAGTGCGGTTGGCTTTTAAACACATCCCGCATTCGGTTACATTGCGACCCGACATCATGCAACAGCACTTTGCCATAAATCCAAGGGTCTCCACCTTCGTGTGCATTGTGTAACTGCTCCACCACTTTGGCCTGAATGTTGCCGAGGTGAAAATTTTCATCCTCATAAACCACATGCCGATATTGATTGCTATATGCAAAGCGGCGACCATTAGTTCTTTTCCTATCATAATAACGATCATGCTGTAGATGGTCGCTATAAGCTGGCTGGTGATTGACAGTCGTCACTTCATACTCTTCTTCAAATGCTGTCCGATCATAATTTGTCACCAGCAGATCACGAACATAAACTTGCAATGCAGGCTGGTGCGGTTCATCGGCAATGCGAATGTCGCTATGTTCTTTTTCATCTACGGTTAAAAAATGAGTGAGCAAGGATTCACCTCGTTGAAACAGCATATGGCAATCTTTAGCCCGAATTCCCACCAACCCTTCATAATGCTCAGAAGTAGCTGTATGAAATTGATAACCTTCTTCTTTACCACGCTCAACAAAACATATGGGGAGCCAGACACATAAGCGCCAGCACACCACATCCACCGAGCGTTCTAAGAAAAGCCGCGCCAAGAAAAAAAGTGGTGCAACGGGTGGCAACGCCGCGCAACTCGGTGCAACAGCAGGCAACAGCTCGCAACGCAAAAACAGCAAAAAATCACCAGATACAGATACAGAAGCAGATACAGACTCAGATGCAGAGGAGAATACAGATACAGATTCAAAAAAAGATTCAAATACAAAAAACAGAACGAGAGAAGAAAAGAAGGAGTCTGAGGAAGAAAAACAGCAGAACTGTGGAAAAGATGCAGATAAAAATCAAAAGCAGATTTTACAGCAGATGGCAGATATCTGGAACGAAGAGGTGCAGAGTAAAATCACACCAAACCAGAATGCCATACTCACAAAAAAACGCAAAGAGCTGCTTACAGCCAGATGGATAGATGAATTTGCAGAGGATATCAGAGCATGGCGATATTTCTGCGAAATCATAGGCAGATCAGAATTTTGTCTTGGCAAAATTGAAGGCAAGGATTGGACGATTGACCTGACCTGGGCAGTGCAGTCATCAGATCGGGTGGCCAAGATTCTCGAAGGCGGCTTCTCAGGAGGCAAACACCCATCCAAACCACCGTCATGTGATATTCCTGAATTCCAAGATGCATGGGATGAGGTGCTGAGGCGCTTGGCACACCACCATGGCAAAGCTGCCATTCGCAGCTGGTTTTCTAACACCGTTATCACCAAAGCCGAAGACACGCCAGATGGCGTGATGCTTACGCTTGAATGTCCCCGCGAATTTGTGCGCGGCTGGATTGAAAAACATTTCCTTGCCGATTTGAATCACCACTGGCGCGAATGTGATTACAGCTCACGCCCTGTGATCGGCATCCAACTTCAAACCAAGGAGGCCGCATCATGAACGGAGAGCAGCTACTGCAGCAAGCGCTGCAAACATTCGAAGAACGCCGCGCCAATTATGGCCAGGCGAAACATCACTTCCGAGAGGTGGCCAGGCGATGGTCGCTGATTCTGAATTGCCAGGTCACCCCGCAGCAAGTGGTGATGTGCCTGATTGAACTCAAGCTGGCGCGGCTCAAAGGAAATCCCACGCATCTCGATAGCATCATCGATATCGCCGGTTACGCGGCGGTGATGGCTGAGGTGTTTCCGGAAGATAACCAAGGAGGACTTCGCAATGAAAGAAATTAAAAAATGGACAGTCACCGATGTGGCGGATCGGTTTGAGGAAGCGGCTTGCACTCTGAAACGCTTACCACCGGTGAAGGTGCAGGGATATTTCAATGCCTGGCCGGAAATCGTTCGCACCGTGATGGAGCAGCTGCAGGCCGACCGCTTGCCCATGCGCCTCGGCCCACCAGCACCGGATGCCATTAGCCGGATGGAAGAAACTATCCAATGGATTTTCTGGCTCGATGATGAAGATGAGCGCCGCCTGATTTGGCTGCGTGCCGCCCGTGTTCCATGGAGACCCATTTGTTGGCGATTAGGCTGTGGCCGTACCAAGGCATGGCAGATGTGGACATATGCACTTCTCAAGGTTGTCACTCGCCTGAATGCCAAGCAGGGAGGGCGTTAGCATGGTGTTGAAAAAAAAGACTAAACAAGATGAACAAAATCTGTTATGCATAGACATATCATCGCCAGAGGTGGGTGAAAATGACCCTCTCGCGCCTTATCGTCCCCACATAGACCGTTTTGACCTGACAGAAGAGCAGAAGCTCGAACTGGTCGGCACGATTATAGCGATTGCCGACATGGTGTTGGATGTACGGTTTGGGCTGATAAAATATCCGCATCAGTGCCAGAAACCAGTTGATGAAGTTGGCGCTTCGATCAATGGTGATAGGCATGAAAACTAATGCAAAATCAGTTATTTATTGCCGGGTTTCCAGTCAAGCGCAACTGAAAAAGGGCGATGGGCTGGCAAGCCAAGAGACGCGCTGTCGTGAATTTGCACGCATGCGCGGTTATAGCGTTGAAGAAGTCTTTTATGATGAAGGCATCAGCGGCAAATTGCTCGACCGCGCCAAGATGCGCGAACTGCTGGAGTATTTAAACAGCCATGCGCAGAAAGAACCTATCGTTGTTATCATCGACGATATTAGCCGATTAGCGCGAGACCTTGAAACACACATACGATTACGCACCGCTATCGCCGATGCAGGCGGCAAGCTGGAATCTCCGGCGATTGAGTTTGGTGAAGATTCAGACAGCCGTTTGGTGGAGCACTTGCTTGCATCCGTCGCCGCTCACCAGCGTGAAAAGAATGCCGAGCAGGTAAAGAACCGCATGCGAGCACGAATGCAGAATGGCTATTGGGTATTCAATGCTGCCATCGGATACAAGTTTGAACGCAAACCCGGACACGGAAAAATATTGGTGCCAGATGAACCCGCTGCCTCAATCATCGTTGAAGCGCTAGAAGGATTTGCGGCAGGACGGTTTGAAACTATTTCAGAAGTGCGGTGCTTTTTGCTGTCTAAGCCCGGCTATCCGCGTGATCGGAATGGGGATTTGCACGTAACAAAAATTCGCGAGATGCTAGAGCGTGTACTTTACACGGGCTATATGGAGTACAAGCCATGGGGAATTACGCTTCAGCCCGGCAAACATACGCCGCTTATTGACTTTGAAACCTACAACAAAGTGCAAGCGCGACTACGTGGTCAGGCGAAAGCTCCGGCTCGGAAGGATATTCGGGAAGATTTCCCGCTGCGAGGCTTCGTGCTTTGCGGCACATGCCATACACCAATGACAGCATGCTGGTCAGCTGGACGGGCATCGAAATATCCATATTATCTTTGCCGAAACAAGGAATGCCCTGATTGCAAAAAGTCGATCCGTAAAGAAAAGCTGGAAGACGAATTTGAAGGCATCTTGCACGAATTACAGCCAACGCCCGATCTGGTGTACATCACCAGAGAGGCGGTCAAGAAGGTTTGGAAGAAGCATAAAAATGGTCACGGATTAGACCGCAACGAGTTGAAGAAGCAACTCAAAGAACTGGAGCGAAAAGCGGAACAATTAATGGATCGTATCGTTGAGACTGATAGCGAGACATTGGTCAAAGCCTACGAAGCGAAGATCACAAAGATTGAATATCAGAAGGCAGAAATTAGTTCAAAACTGGCAAGCTCACTGAGCGGCCCGGAAAGTTTTGAGGAGAGTTTTCAAACCGTGTTTGATTTTATCGAAAATCCGCAGAAACTTTGGCATTCTGAGAGCTTGGAGGATAGAAGGTTGCTACTAAAACTCGTCTTTACCCGTCCACTGGCCTACCACCGAAAAGACGGTTTTCAAACCGCTGCTATCGCGCTCCCATTCGGGCTTTCAGGGCAGTCGATTAAGGGTAAGTCGGAAATGGTGGAGCCTAGCGGGGTCGAACCGCTGACCTCCTGAATGCAAATCAGGCGCTCTACCAACTGAGCTAAGGCCCCACACGGAATTGAGGTGGCGAAATGTAGGGAAATTACGCGTCTAGTCAAGCAGAAAATGCAAATGCCGCAGGGTTTTTTAGCGCCATTTATCAAGCACCGCTTTGAGTCTGTCGAGTTTCACAGGCTTGCTGATCACACCATCAAAGCCGGTTTTCTCCATCTTATCAGCAGTTTCTTTGGTGACATCTGCGGTGAGCGCGATGATAGGGATATGGCGTGCAAACTCTTTGCGCACGGCCACTGCCATCTCGATACCGGTCATATCGGGCATGTGTATATCGGTCAGGATAAGATCGTAATAATCATGATCGCGCATATGCTCCAGCGCCTGACGCCCCGTTTCGACCGAATGGTACGAGCAGCCCAGTTTTTTGAGCATGGTTTCGGCGACGGTGCGGTTGACCGGATTGTCTTCGACTAAAAGTACAGCAAAGTCGGTTGTTTCCACGGGTGTTGGTTCCGACAGGCCATACTCTTCTGCCAAACTGCTAGCCGCCTTGTCGATGGTGCGCAACAACGTTTCAATGAGGTTTCTATAGCTTGCTGGTTTAGCCAGTGAAGTGTAGAAGCCACGGCTATGCAAATGGTCTATATCTTCTTTTTGTGATGTCCCTACCAGTGCTATAATGCCACTATTGACTGATTCATCCAGCTTTTGCAACGTGTCACTATTGCTCTTGTAAGGGCTTTCGGTAAGGTTAGGGTTGTAAAGTGCAATATCAAAAGACTCCTTACGCAGGGCAGCTTGCACTTCATGGGTGTTTTGGGCGGTATGCACATGCATATGAAGCGTTTCCAGTATTTCGCGCAGAATGACCAGCAGGCGTATATTAGGGTCGGCGATCAATATGGTTTTGTTTCTGAGTGGTGCGAGCTTAGGTGCATAAGCGTCTTTTGGTGGCACGGTGATTGGCATAGAAAGTTCGAACCAGAAGGTGGAGCCTTCGCCCAAATTGCTGTGCACACCTAATTGTCCCTGCATCATCGTCACCAGTTTTTTGGTGATGGCCAGACCAAGGCCGGTGCCGCCATATTTGCGGGTGGATGAAGAATCTGCCTGTGTGAAGCGATCAAAAATATGGTTTTGTTTGTCGCGCGGAATACCAATGCCCGTATCTTCTACCTTGCAGTGAATATGGGCGATGTCGTTTTCTTTATAGGATAGGGTGATATGCGTGAGAATGTAGCCAGAGTCGGTGAATTTTACTGCGTTGCCTATCAGATTAATTAATACCTGTCGTATGCGCGTGGGGTCACCCAGCATCCATTCTGGCGTATCAGGATCGACGCGCACCAGCATTTCTACATTGTTTTGTTCAGAGCGTACAGCCATAACGCTGGCAATCTCTTCTGCTACAGTGCGCAGATTAAATGGAATAATTTCGAGATGAAACTCGCCCGCTTCGATCTTCGAGAAGTCCAGAATATCATTAATCAGCTCCAACATAGTTTCGCTAGAGCTTTGAATAATGTCGAGATAAGCTTTTTGCTTATCGGAAAGGGGCGTGTTAGCCAGCAGATCGGCCATGCCTACAATCCCGTTCATGGGAGTACGAATTTCGTGACTCATAGTTGCCAGAAATTCACTCTTGGCGAAATTGGCTTCGATCGCATTGCGCTCAGCATCGGCCATGGCTTTTTCATTGCGCCGCACCTGTTTGGCGAGTTTCTGGCCGTAGAGCGTGATCGCCAGAATAAAGATGCCGACGGCTGCAGCAATAATGATTTCAACAAATTTATATAGCTCGTTATATTGGGCGAAATGATTGTAGTCGCGCCGCTGCTGGTGATAGATCGTTTCATTAAAGCGCGTAATGAGTGCTCGCATATCTTGTGTTTGTACTGCGTCGAGCGGCCCATCTTTAAGTGCGGTGCTGTAGCGCATAAGCTGACTAAATAGGGGGGCAAGCTGTTTGTGCTCGCCATCCAGACGTAAACGATTGGAGATATTAAATAAGTGCATACTCGTTTCGTCCAAAAGTTCCGCCCGCCGCGCTTCTGGTAGCGTATCTTTAAGTTCCTGATATTTTTGTTCCAGCTGGCTTACGTGATAGCTCACCTCGTTCCAGTAGCGATTGGTCTGGTTGGAGTGCGACAGGCTGTTGTTAAGTTGAAAATTAAGATACAGGCTCGTGCAGGATGAAATAATGGTAAAGCCGGCGAGAACATAATAAAGCACGTGCCATTTGGGGCTACGCCATTCATCATTCTGGGTTTTGCGGTCGCCCTCTACATACTTCCGCAACCAGAATTGCAGGGCGCCTAGCAAAAATGTGGCGGTTAGAATGCCAATGAATAGGGCGATTTGCAGGTTTTCGTTGCCGTAATTGCCAATGCCGCCGCTAAGGGGCACTGCATAGCTTTGGTACATTGCCAGTACTTGTTGCATGAAAACAGCCACGGATAAAATGCCTGCCGCTATTAAGTGAAGGCGGAAATCGCTGTTGGGGCGCAGGAAGGCGATGTAAAGCGACCACCACACAAGAGCGTAACAGAGAATAGCACTACTTATGATGTGCACATTATTCAGCTCAAGACGTGCATTCACAATAATCGAATCAATACTGAGCGTATGGCACACCACGACGCTTGCCGTCAGCATGAGTGCGGCAAGGCTAATGCGCCAGCGATTGGGGGAGTGCGCAATCAGGTAAATGGCTGCAGTGGCGAAGAGAATGGCAGATAAGAGCGAGACGAGTGCAGTAAGGATGTCGTATTCGACAGAGAAAGGTAATGTGTAGCCAAAAACGGTAGAATAGTGGCTCGCCCAGATGCCGCTGCCCAAGCTGCATGCGCCCAACAGAAGCAGGAAAAATCTGCGCGAGCCGCGATAGTTGGGGAGTTGGCGGGCAACAAAAAATGCTGCGCTGGCGGCAAGCGCGCCTATAAAGAAAGACAATGCAATGAGCGATATATCGTGATGCCCCTGAATGGCGTCATCTGGAAGATATGCTAATTGCAACAAAGTGAACATGCGTCAATCGCCTCGCGTGAATACTAGTGAATGCTCATCTGATAGCGTATCATTATAATGGTAACTGTCTTCTGCAAAGTTGCAGAGTGCATCAGGTGTCTCAATCTGGTGCTTTAACGCCCAGGCAGCCATGCGCCCCCGAGCCTTTTTGGCCATCAATGCAATCACCTTATAGCCGTCATCGCGCTTTTCTTTGAACACGGGCGTAATAAGTTTGGCGTTCAGCGATTTGGGCTTCACCGCTTTGAAATATTCATTGGAGGCAAGATTTGCGACATATGCGTCCCCTGTGGAGGCAAGCTGGTGATTGAGCTGCTCTGTGATACGTTCACCCCAGAACTCATAGAGGTTTTTGCCGCGCGGGTTAGCTAGCTTAATGCCCATTTCCAAACGGTAGGCTTGCATCAGGTCAAGTGGGCGCAACACGCCATACAAACCAGACAAAATACGCAGATGCTCCTGCGCATAGCGTAAGGTGTCAGCATCCAGGCTTTCTACATCAAACCCGTCATATACATCGCCGCGAAAGCCGAAAATGGCCGGCGTGGCATTGTCCGTCGTGAAGGGCGCAGAGAAGGCTTTGAATCGGTCGTAATTGAGGGTGGCGAGCTTTTCGCTGATGCTCATCAATTCTGCCAGATCCTGTTTGCTTAACTTGCGCGCATGTTGCACGAGTGTTTTGCTTTCGTCCAACAAGGCAGGGTGGGTGAAGTTAAGCGTTGGCGCCTTTGCTTCCATATCCAGCGTTTTGGATGGCGATAACAGAAATAGCATTACGTATTCTCTCCCTGTGTGCGATGTGTCTGACTATATGCCAAAAGCCAACCGATCGTAAGCCAGAAGGGCACCGCCGACCAGGCAATGAAAAAGCTGGTGGTGCTGGCAATGGGCCAGAGGCGCAAGGCCAATGTAATCAGCAGGCCAATATAGATAGCATCATGCTTGCAGGCAGGCCATGCTTTAGCCGCATTGCGTGCCCACAGGGCGGCCATCAGCAGAAACATCGCCAAGCCAATGATACCACTTTCCACCCACCATTCGAGATATATATTGTGGGGGTGCAAATTACAGCGTGGTGCCAGTTCTTCGATAGGGCCATATTTCGCGTCGGGACAATGCTCGCGGAAATGCCGCAAGCCGACACCTGTGATGGGATAATCCGAGCCGACATCCCATGCAGACTGCCATATTTTGCCATAGACCGTGTCTTCCAGATTCTGGATCACATGCAGGGTCGAGGCATATTGGCGTTCGATTAGTTGTGGGTTGAGCTGCGCGATGCCAAAGCCAATGAGCGCCGCTACCACCCCCGCTGCAATGAGGGGCATGCGAATGCTGCGAATGCATAACACCGCCAGCCCTATGCCCAGTCCGGTGAGTAGGAGTGCCATGCGTTCGCCACTCAGGAAAACCGCCAGCACAAAAGCAAGTGCCAACAGCACGGCGCCCAGCTTCTGCCATGTGGCAATGTCTGTTTTGCGCAGTAAACTCAGCCCATACAGCACCACAGGGAAAGCGAGCCACACCAGCGTGATGCCAACCCGTGGGTCTTTGTATGGTCCTGTCAGGCGTAATGTTTTGCCGTCTTCACCGATAGAAGGGCGACCAATAATGTCGTAGCCAATGGCATATTGCAGCAGGCTGTCGCCCACCAGAAAAATCACGCTGACGGCCACGCTTAGCAAAAGTTTCTTGCCAAATTCGGCATTCCACAGCCAATAAACCAGCCCGGCGGTAAAGACCGGATAACGTATCCATACCGTGCTACGGCGGAGCGCTTTGTCTATATGTTCTGCAAACAGGCTATCGACCATGAGGTAGACCCAGAGCAATAGCGCGACACGCACCCATGGGCTTTTTGTCCAACCCCAGTTTTTGCTGCGCGCCGACTCGACTAGAAATAAAATGGCGACGATGGCCATCAATGCGTCGGCCACGAAAATGCTGAAGCAATTTGCCAGCGGGATCAATAAAGTCGCATACTGGGCGGTGTGTAGCAGACGTGTATTGTTAGGCTGCATCGCGGGCATCCTCTTGGTCGTTCAAAACATGGTGGCGTATATCGTCCAGCCGTTGGGCGCAGCGTTCTATGCTGAAGCCCTGCGCATGCACATAAGCGCTCATTTGCATGGCCTGCAATTTCTCGGCATCGTCAATCAGGCTTTGCACAGCGGTGGCTATGCTGTCGGGTGTTACCACTGGCAGGCATATGCCTGCATCGCCAACGATTTCAGGCAAGCCGCCATAGCCTGCGGTGATAACGGCACAGCCATGTGCTATGCCTTCCAATGCGGTGCGGCCATAGGGCTCGTGCCACAAAGACGGCACTACGAGAATGGCGGCTTCATGCATATGGTGCATGGTGGTGTCATAATCGCAAAAGCCCAGAAAATGCATGGCATTGCCTACAGCGTCAGCACCTTCCATAATCTCGCGTTCATAGGGGCTAAGGTCGGTGGACACGCTATGCCTGCGCCCGCCAATCATTTCGGCACGCCAGCCTTTGTTCTGCTGCAGTATGTGCTGCATGGCCTGCACAAATTCACGTCCGCCTTTGTTGGGTGTCATGCGCCCGACAAACAAAATGGCGGGCTGTTTGCGCTCAGGCTGTGGGGGGATATCGAGGCCGGAATGCACGGTATGTACGTGCGAATGATCAATGGTGATGCCATCCACCATGCGCGTATGAATATAGTCGCTGATGCAATAGACCGCGTCGATTTCGCGCAATAATTGGGTGCGAGCACGGGGGCTGCTGGCGGCTTTCATTTCCTGCGGATCGTTATGTAAATGCAGGGCAATGGGCCCGTGGCCAAGGCGCGCGAGCATACGCGCAAGCTTAGGGCGGTTATGCACTTCGATCAGGGCAGGTGGGTGTTGTGTGAATTGTTTGTGCAGAGCACGTGCATAGGCGCGGGTTTTGGTTTCATACCAATGCCGTTTCAGCGGAAGGGGAGTGTAGTCTATCCCTTCATAGGCCGGGGCATCCACCAATCCGAATACGTTAAAACGATCGCGGTAGCGGCTATTATAGATAAAATCTTTGACCGAAAGTGAAACGGCGCCAAATGCGCTGGGGCCAAACCCCTCGCGTGCTGGCAGGACAACGGCAATATCCGACTGATTCATGGCTTAAAAATCTGTGCAGCGGCCATTATTTTCCCAGTCGCCGTAGCGGGTGGGTTCGGGGCCCTTGGTGCCGCCAATTTCTTTGGGTTGCTCAGCAGGTTTTGGCGTCTGTTTTGTCCCATCAGATGTGGGTTTGTCGTCCGACGATTTAGGCGTATCGCTCATGCAAATATCCTAGTTTCTTCTTTTCATTCGCGTGATGCCTACTATAAGGATTGCATGGGCGATGACCAGAAAATAGTACAGGAACTGCCAGAGTTTGCAGCACGACAATGCGCAGCTGATGTGCTGCATGCGGTGTTTGAGCAACAAATGTTGGTCGACAAGGCGTTGGTGCAAAATCCGCTATGGCCAAAACTCACACCTCAGGATCGCGCCTTCGCCCATAGTATGGTGCTTGCTGTGCTGCGTGAGCGGGGCTTGATCGATGCCATGCTGAATGCATGCCTGAAAAGCCCGCTGAAGCAGAAATATGGCTGGGTCATGCAATGTCTGCGCATTGGTGTGGCGCAGCTCGCCTATCTGGATGTGCCGCCGCATGCCGCAGTACATAGCACGGTAGAGCTGGTGAAAAAATCACGCTTCACCTCGCATAAGAATTTGTTGAATGCCGTGCTTAACCGCATTGCGAAAGAGCACGCAGCGTTGCGCAAACGGCTGGATGTGCCAAAGCTGCATTTGCCCGTCTGGCTATATGACGCACTAAAAACCCATTACGGCAAAGACGCGACCAATGCGATTATTGCGCAGCACCGTCACCGTGCGCCGCTTGACCTCACCATCAAGTCGGATGCAGCGCAGTGGGCGAAGCGTCTGGGCGGCGTGGCGCTGTTTGGCAATACATTGCGTCTGGGCGAGGTGGCCGATGTGACGCAGCTTGCCGGATATGATGAGGGGGAATGGTGGGTGCAGGATGTGGCTGCATCAGTGCCAGTGCAGTTATTGGGTGATGTGCAGGGATTGCGCGCGCTGGATGTAGGCGCAGCTCCCGGCGGCAAAACGGCGCAATTAGCGGCTCGAGGGGCGCAAGTGACGGCGCTTGACCGTTCGCCCAAACGTATGCGCCGCCTGTTGGAAAACATGCAGCGGCTTCACATGCAGGTGGAATGTATCAGCGACGATGCGCGTAATTGGCAGCCCAATCAGCCGTTTGACGTGATTGTGCTGGACGCACCATGCAGTGCAACGGGCACATTGCGCCGCAACCCCGACATCGCGTGGACGCGCAAACCCAAAGACGTGCCGCCTTTGGTTGGCCTCCAGAAAGAAATGCTGGAAGCGGCCGCGCAGTGGTTGAAGCCGGGCGGAAAACTGGTTTACACCGTCTGCTCGCTTCTGCCTGAGGAAGGCGAACAACAAGTGGAGCGCTTTCTGGACGAACATAGCGCGTTTGCATTGTTGGATGTACCGGAGACGATGCCTGCGCAATGGCACACAGCCGATGGTATGGTGCGATTGCTGCCGCATTTCGAAAGTGCAAAAGGTGGCATGGACGGGTTTTTTGCGGCATGCCTGCAACGCACAGCATAAGCCCTTTTGCTTGCAGTTTGTGCACCATGCTGCTACCACCAGCATATGACCAATGCTCTCAAAATTGCACCTTCCATTCTCTCGGCTGACTTTGCCAATCTGGGCGAAGAAGTGCGTGCTGTGACGAACGCTGGCGCAGATGCCATTCATGTGGATGTGATGGATGGCCATTTCGTACCTAATCTTACGATCGGGCCGGGGGTGGTGAAGGCAATCC
>MDTE01047593.1_pt1 | contig 29871 bp, 16 predicted proteins | sample 811231 | NCBI WGS metagenome assembly MDTE01 (sample SAMN05326651, study PRJNA326480) | marine metagenome | isolation source: seawater | place: Indian Ocean: Red Sea | collected 2010 | reverse complement strand
GCGATTTGCACCTCATTTTCAAGTAGCGGTATTGCAACCCGCTGTTGCTCGCGACGCGCTTCCAGGTCATAAACGGCGACAATCTGAGAAACAGCCAGCCGCTTCTCACGAGAACGCGCAACATCACATCGATAATTCGCTGCCGTAACGACCCAATCATGTGCCAATGGTTGTGACGCCACAGCCAATGCCGTCAGACGTCGGTAAAACGCCTCTGGCAAATAGATCACATCACCCACTGGCCGGCGTTCCGCATCGATCGGAAACAAAACTTCATAGATAACCGGCGCATCAACGCCATCACGCGGCTCATCCGCTCCACCAGCCACAGCCACCAGGGCACCGAAAACTGCCACCGTCCCAGTCGACCAAAGCGGCCAGTCTTTCGAAAACACGCGCCGACGGTACCGCGTCTCGACCATTCCCGGCTGTAGCCAGAGCAAACGAACTCCGATTCCAGCGACAACACCAAGAAATACGGCTGCAGACACCAGATCCAGAATATCAGGTACCAGACAGGCTACCAGGACCGAAAATGCGACCGCAACCAAACTTCCGCGTGGCGAGCGTGCGGCGCCCCAGATCGTGCCTCCGGTCGCCAAAAAGAACACTGCCCAGGCCCACGACTGAATGGTTCCAGGGCGATACACCTCCACTACGACATCACGCTGTTTTGGCCAATCCAACAAACGCACAAATGTACCTGCTCTTGTGTTGATAGCGGGTGATGCGTCATGCACATGAAGCCAGGGACTACCTTGCGACCGATCGACGTTCCAACTCTGCGCCAGAACCGCCCCAGGCCTACGCTCGCTTCTGGCACCCTCCGAATCGAGCTCCGACTGGAGACGACTGGAAACGACTACATCTTCACCGTGCTTCACCAGTCGCAAACCCCAGCGTCCCAGCACGCGGCTTGTCAGATCCCCCGGAGCTACGTTTCTCCATATCGGCAAACGCGTATCCGGCGTGATACCCACGGCTGCCAATTGCCAGCGATCGATCCATAAACGCGGCACCTGCTGCCCGCCGTAAGACCCGATCCACTCACCCCATGTCTGCGGATGAACCACTCCCTGGGAAGCGTCGAGTAACGCATTAAGTTTCCTGGTCGCCCGTTCAACCACATCCGTTTCATCAATGTCTGCAGGCGTCCTGGCAATACCAGACCATTCCATATCGAGGAGACGAAACGGCTTGATCTCGCCTGGTCGCAACAAGGGCCCCAGGAATCGACGCAGCCAGTCACCTGTTCTAGACATAACGCCAATTTGTATGCCTTCCTGTCCGGGACGAGGGGCATACCCCGAGGGGAGCCAAACCAACCATTGGCGTTGTAATACAGGTGCGTCAATTGACGTGTCTGGCGGTGCCAATGACGCACGACTACCAAGCTCGGATCCAATCGTCTCAAACAGCAGTTGGACGACCGGGAAACGCACGCCCACCGGCAAACTCAAGACAACCGGCGCTTCGGTGGCAACCACCGCCGGCGGTGCCACCCGTTTGCCGTTGATCTGAATCCCATGCCAACGAGCCCCTTGCGGAATCCGAAAACTGGCTCGCCGACGTCCCCCGTTCTCAATAAGAAATGCCGCTTCGTGCAAGACATGGCCATTGCGTGCCCAATGAGACACAAGCTGGAACGACCAGGCGTGAAATGCTGCATCTATTGGACTGGAGATTTGCTGTCGTAACCAGGCCACGGTCTGGGTACCCGGATCGTATCGATAGGTACCTCGAATCGCCCGGTCACCTGTCCGTTTTCCCGGCTGCCGCGGAATGCGACTCAATGCAGGGCCTTCGATACGGCAACTCCGCAAACCGTGGTTGGAGAAAACAAGCGTGCCTGTTTGCTCCGTCGTTTCAGGTAACCGAATCAAACCTATTTGATGCTGCTCTCCAAACCGGCTACGGCGTGTCCCTACCACGACAAAAGGACCTGCCTGTGGTTCGACAATACCCAGGTTCCAAATGGCTCCCTGATTATCGTCCTGTGCGTACACCCGACGTGCTGTTAGTCCAAGTTGTCGGTTGCTCTCAAAACGCCATTCAACGTCTGCATCGATGCTACCGGGAAGACTTACTCGAAACCCACGCAGAGGCGTCGATTCGGGTAAACAACGAATCTCAAATCTCTCGACTAGTTCGTCATCACGCAAGTCAACTTTGACTTCTATTTCCGCAGAGAAACGTGGTGGCTCAGTTCGCAAGAACACCGCGAGTTCTGGCGGATAAACTTTCGCGGTCATAACCATGGCACTGGGACCCGCTTCCACCAGCTGCCGGTCTGTCGACAGCAGGTCGTCATACAGAATCCGCTCCACCCCACGATCCCCGGTCAACTCGACTTGCCGAGTCGGTTCCACTGGCACACTCACTAGATCACGCCTGGTCACACCCTGATCAAATGCAATCAACGGCAATTGCAGTCCCTTAACCAACGGACCTTCGGCGCGCAACGCTTTCGAACAAGTCAAATGAAATGTCACAATACGGTCTCGTGGCAGAGATCGCGCAAGTTGCAGCACGACGCGGCGTTGCGGCAGTCGCTCGCGCGCCGCATCTGGCCGCAGCGCAGATACCACCTGAAAACTCTCCAGAAGGTCCGGTGGATCCGCCTCGACCAGCTCGACACCCCAGTCAGCCGGAATCGAGGACGTCAATTGGAAAAGCTCCCCCTGCAACGCCTGCACTCGAGCCACCACATCGGCCCGCGCTGTTCCGGCACGGGACCGCAACGTCGTCCCCAGATCCACTGTCACTGCAGCCGTCCGCCGAGCGACCACCACTGCAACGGCACTCTCCGCGGAATGAAATTGAATCACACGCGTTATCGACGGGTCCGCCGACTCAACGAATACTTCATGGCCACCAAGAGGTGTAACTTGCAACAGCTGTAATGACTCGTTGTCGATTTCCAGTGTCGCCTGCCCTTCTCGCCAGATTCCTTCGCGCAGCCGCGCTACTGGCAAACGCCAGACCGTGCCGGTCTGCAGGGGCGCAGAGCCAGAAATTCGCAGCACGCTCTCTTCACTTGAACCGGCTTGGGCCAAGACAACACGAAACGTGCGGATACCAGTTTCCGGGCCGGGAAGCTCGCTATAGGAAACCACTTGATCCTGCCAACGAAGGTCGTGAATTTCTACCTCACTCCCGATGTCCAACGTCACCGCCTCCAGAGGATCATCGCGGACGCGCAGGGGTATCTCAAAAGACACCTGTACATCAGACGCTCCGATTGCATAGTCAACACTGCCCGGGCCTAACTCGACTCGTTGTGGTCGCCTTGTCAACTGATCGCGAGACAGAACTCGCAAGCGAACCGGCGTCTGCCCGCCTGTTTGAACGGTCCAGAGACGCCGTTGCCCCATCACCCGTGGTTGCGATGCGTTTTGCGTGTCAGCACCTTCATCGGCGGTCGTTTCCTCATTGCGCCGTTGCACGAGGTCTTTCTGTAATAGAACCACCGCACCTTCGACTGCCGGTTCCAATTCCGAAGGCAAATCCAAATCAACACGCGTGATTGGCGATGGTGGCAACGCCAGCGAAAACCGGGTTTCACCGGCGGCATCCAATTGACCTCGACGCGACCAGTCAAATGTGAGCTCCCCACTCTGTGCAACAATCACCACAAGGCTGCCATCACTATCCAAACCCAACACCGCAGGTTGCTCTTCGCCTTCAGCCAATAACCAGGCAGGGTCACGTATCGCAATGCTGCAGGGGTCCAACTTGAGTGCAACGGGGTCGGCGCCCTTATGATAAATCTGCAGTCGCGCTTGACCATCGATCAACTGGCCGCGTTCGTAGCGGGCCGAATACTCGCATCGCTCGATAAACACTCGCTGGGTAGCTACCTCGCCAGCGTTACGGCGAACGGCAGCAAGCTTCTCCAGAAAATCGTTACGCCGCATTGGCAGATAGGACTTATCTGCCAACTTCTGCAATTGCTCTTCAACGACGAGAACACGGCGGAAACGCAATCCCTGAGACACACCGCTGCCAGACGTGGCAGCGGGTTCTTGTGCGACCATCAAACCGCAGGGCGCAAAGCAGCCTCCAACGTAACTGGCCACGATCATCTGGCCTGCGATCCACAGGAATGCGGACCTCATGACTTGGCCTCCAACTGCATTCCAGGCACGGTTGCAGTAGCAGTTGTTCCCGGTACAGGTATGACGTCCGGAAGTCCTGCTCCTTCCAACCCGACACCGTCACCATGGGGCTTTTCTGTCGTGGAAGGCGTGCTTCGGCGCCAGACAGCAATATGCAACAACTGCGCGAGCGCCACCAGCAATAACCCCGTCGCAGCAGCCTGACCAAGCAACAATGCCAAATCCGGAACCCACCCGGCCAACCCAACCAGGATTGCCCCAGCAAACACCAATAAAGCGGGATGCCGAAGCCTTTTGAAGTACACCATCAGCAACCCAACAGCGAGGATCCCACCCGAACCCAACAGCAACAGGAGGTGCCGACTAAGTGTCAGACAATCCAATTCACGTACCGCGCCGACGGTCGCGAACAAATATCGATTTGTATCCACAGGAAGCGCATCCTGCTCGCTGGCCCCAATCCACCGTTCCAATGCCTGCTGGTCGCGCAACTCTTCTCTTCGCCATCCCCACCCTGTCCAATGCCAATGTGATTCTTCACTGAGCGCATCAGAACTCCACGTCAAGTGCTGATTCGCTGGCGTCACCAATTGCCAATACGAACGCCCGAACCTGGTAACGCCATCGATCTGGGGCGCCGCCACGCGGCGCCTGCCCTGAGCGCTGTCCAGCGGCAAGCTGTACCAGACTTCCAGCAAATGTTCTGCGGAGAGAGGCTCCAAGGAAACATCCAGCAGCCCGGATGGCTCTAACGCGGCCCCTTGAACAGGCTGCTGATTGATAGCAACCGGGCCCAAGTCAGCCCCCTCTGGAAAGCGCACTTGAATCCGAGACTGCCTCGTTTCAACCCGAACACTCATTCGATTCCAATAGTGTTCCGATGTGATCCAAGTTTGGAGCCATGTCTGCTTGACGATCATCGGAATACCGCGTCCCGTTTCCGCCCGCCGAATCGCCAATTTGATTTGCGGGAGATCCGCTACTGCAATCGGCAACTCGAATTCACGCTTTCCTTCGAGACTGCTTCGCGCCGACACCACCAGATCTTCACCGGGAATCTGGACTTCCAGGGCGTCCTCGCACTGCAGGAATGATGGTGCCAGCGAAATCGCCCCCCCATCACCGACGACGGGCGCGACAAGTGGCACCGCGACGTCGACCTGTCCGTCAGATGCAATCGAGGGCAAAGGGATCGTATACTCGACCAGAATCCTGGTACGGTCGAAAACTTCTCTGGGAAGCAACACTTCCACTAACGCTGTCTCTGCAGATCCAGGGGACACGGACTCACTTACGGGTGCCGGCAGTTTTTCTCCATCCGCCCAGATCTCAAAACGTGCTAATGGTTCGTCAAAGATCACAGCAGGGACCTGCAGTGCTATTTCGGTTAGTGCCCCGAACGTCACTTGATAATTTGCACGCCGCTGCACACGCAATTGCCCGGCCTCCACTCCAACCGAGGTCGCCAATTCAACAGCGACCTGACGCTCCCGGATCTGGAAATCTGCAGCAAACCTCATAGACCGGGCACTCATATCCTGGCGAAACAACAACTCATCTCGCGGTTCTGGATTGGTAGCTGCAAGCGCGGCCAAAGGTACTAAACCGACAATTCTCTCCGTGATCGGTACTAGTTCCAGGTTTCTGGCGGTTTGCACCGTGACCTGGGTTGGGTTCACCGTCCGCTCCAAGGGTACCGGCAATTCGACCTCCAGAGGAGATTCCTCGGGCATTTCCTGATAACCACTCAATCGAATGGAAAACTGATCCAAATCGATTGCCGCGGGGGTCAGCTGAATTTGCAGGCGACCGTCTGCGAGCTGATGTTCCAACACAATCTCTTCCGGCCCCACCTGGTCGACCTGCCAGGCCCCCACATCGATTGTCAGTTCGGAAGTACGTGCCCCACGTACCTGGTAGTCAAGCAGTGCTACAAATTCAAGACGGGCTGGCTGCACGTCTAACTCAAGCTTTGGCTCGACTCTCACGTCCCGGGTTTTCTCACGTACCGCCATCGACAGCTGGTAAGGAAACTGGTGATAGAGGAACTGCGCCACTAAACGAGTAGCACCATCCGCATCAACGCGTGGTGTCACACGTCGCACTGCGCGATCGTGCCGCCAATTCAATGTCCAATCACCATTTACGGCAAAGTCAATCTGCCCCCTCTGACGCACCGCCTGCGGCACGTCAAACCCCGCCATTTCAACCTCGACGGCGTCTACCTCCTGATTTTCCTCCTGCCCTTCGCGATCCCTCTGCATAACAGCCAGCAACCAGAAATTGAGTCCGTCCTCTGGTGCCTTGTTCTGTAGCGATACCTGCGCATATTGAAACGCTTGATCAGGAGATTGGTCTGCTGGTAATGCCTCGATCGTGTAACCGCGCTGTTCCGAGTGCGACAACAACTCCATGCCGGGCGGCAAACGCACCAGAAACGACCGGTAATCACCACTGAAACTTCGCACCGTAAGATCAGCTCGGCTTGTTACATAGTCCGGTCCTTCAACTGTGACGCGAATCCGCGCGCGGACATCAAGTCGGGCGGGCAGGAGTGACTGCTTCTCGCCAGGCGAACGCCAGGCAACGCTCAGTCCACTGCGACCTTCAAACAGGAATTCTGTGTCACCGTCGACTTCTCGAGTCGATCGAAGAACACTTGCTCCGCCTTCCACTGAACCTAGCACCCGTGTACCTGGTACACGTAGCCTGGCGGTAAACTCGACTGCTGGTGGCACACTCAACCGCAACTGTGAATCATTTGCTTTGTGGACCACCGGAACCTTGAGTTCAAACTTCCAAGTGTGGACAGAGTCCGCAGCCGCCTTGACCCACGCGACCAATTGGCCATCAACCGGACTGCGTGTAACAAACTGGTTCCCCACGCCAGCATACACAGGCAGCTGCTGCAGCGCGCCCTCGACAAGACCCAGTGGTATACGGGTCCAACGGTTGGCTTTCTGCTGATTCGACAATTGCCGATCTGTGGCAACCAGTCGCACTTGCAACTCGGCGGAAACTGAAGCGACATCTTCAACAACACGGGCGACAACTGTCGTCCTTTGGTGCACAAATGGCGGGGTTACTGGATCCCGTAAACGCTGGTCCTGCTCAAACCATCGCTGCCACTGCTCAAAGGAAAAATTGGGAACCCAAATCGGTTTCCCTTTGTTGTCCAGCAAATAGAAAACCCGAGGTTCGACTTCGCGCACTGCCGTTTCCGCCGGGGGCGCCGATGCCTCAGGATCAGAATCCGGCTGATCTGCGTTGGGCACCTGGCACTGGGCAGGCAGTACGCACAACAGCTGGACAATGATAGTGACCGCGCAGCACAGCGCAACGCGTATCAATCGGGTCGACCCCACGAGCTGGCTCCGCACAAGCTGGAAAAGAAAATCGGCATAAGACGAGAACGCGATTTCTTCGTGAGATAGACCGTCCCACGAAGACCTCGCACAGAGACACACGGAAAATCCTTAAGTCCAGGCTAACCAAGGATTTGCTCGCTCACAGGTCTTCCTTGGGAAGGTCCTGGACTCTGTTACTTTATTTTAACCTAGACCCGGCCAGATTACAGTTGTTCCAGCTTTCAATATCCCCACCTACGGCCATTTTGGAGCGGAAACTCCGGTAGTTTATCGCTCAGGTAAATTGGTCAAGGCTGACATTAACTCTGCATGCAGTTCAGAGCTCGCTGCAGTCGCCAGGTTGGGCGCATCTAAATCAAACGCATTTCCGCTCAATCCGGACACAACGCCCCCAGCTTCCTGGACGAGAAGAACCCCCGCAGCGACATCCCAGATCTTTACACTTGACGCCCAATAGCCATCCAAACGTCCCGCCGCCAGATAACTGAGATTAAGTGCAGCAGATCCCAGCCGGCGTACTGCTCGACTGCGGTGCAGTACTTCAATAAACCCGGCAATTTCTTCACAGTCGCGGGGAACGTTCGCAGGAAAACTGACCGCCACCAGAGCCTCCTGCAACACGCGACAGCCACTCACAGCGATCGCCGTACCATTGAGCCAGGCTCCCTGGCCTTGCACTGCGTTGTAACATTCGTCTCGAATGGGGTCATAGACAGTTCCCGCAACCACATCCGCACCACAACGCAGCGCGATCGATACCGCAAAGGACTGGAGTCCGTGCACGTAGTTAGCTGTCCCATCTAACGGGTCGACGACCCAGCAATATTCACCCTCTTGAGGCGGCCCCGCTGCCGCGTCCTGCGGATCCTCTTCACCCACGAACCCATGATTCGGAAACGCGTTCAAGAGAATTTCCTGAATGACTTCCTGCGACTCGATGTCTGCTTGTGTAACGAGATCTTTAGGGCCTTTTTCGCGCGCCTGAATCCGTTGCTGCCACTTCAACAGCACATCCCCACCCGCGCGGGCCGCCTGCTCACAGACCTTGATGAAATCGGGCATCCGAAACCTGTCGAAAACAGCTCGTAAAATGAACACAGACAACCTTACCCAGGATTATAGAATCGCGTCCACGGCGTGCAAATTGGCAGCACCACATTCCAGCAAACGCACAGGACAAATCACAATCGAAGGAACAATCCAGGAAATACGATTCCTGCAACAACCAATCGGAAAGTGGTAGACAGTCCGTGTGGACGTGGTATCATCGGCGGCGTAAATGGTCAGTCCGGGAGCGATGCACTCGACTAGCCTCGGCCCTGTAGGCAACCGTGCCGACTTGGGTGTAACATCCACCCCGCATAGCGACTCTCTTGAAACGGTCATTCTTGCGCCATGTGGCAACTGGACGGCACGATCGCGAGTTGGGAGTGTGAACACCTCACAGCCCAACTGGATCTGTTGGCACCGCACCTGGGTGTCCACGTTCAACGCTGGCATGGCCAGCTAATCGATCCGGAACCTGTTTTACAGTTAAGCCTGCGGACTCCCATTCACGCCAGCTCCCTGGATGCGTACATCCGTGTCGGAGATCTAATCGTCCAGTATCCGGAATGCGCAGACACCGGGTATCGACTTCAGCTACGCTGGTCTGTGCTCTCTGAACATCCACTCGCCGCAGTGGAACTTCTCGTCACCATGCACACCACGCGTCTCTCGATCACATCTTCATTAGATGTCGGCAACCGTTTTGAGCGGTCTCTTTGCCAGGGATACACACGAGCGGGCCTGCCAGTTCCAGCAGCGAGAGAACAGTCCCATATCGCAGCCCCATGCGGTCTGGTCCTCTGTCGGCCCCTCGACACCCCCTGGACTTACGCGGAAATGACCAACGCACACGGTACCACGCTCCACGATGTAACGCGGCCCGGCGAACCGCCAGTGGATGGCAACTGTTTGCGGGTATTCAGTGGGACCCTGGAGAAAGGTGTTACCCGTAGAATGAAGCTACGTGGCATATTCCTTCCCCGCGCTGAGGACGCAGCCCAAGCCACAGCATATTTCCAGCGTTTCCTCCAGACCCCCCCACAGCTGGACACCTGACAACCGCTGGCAAACTTGCCGGCCGCTGTGGTATATTAGGCGGCGGTATGACATCTCGAGTAAGGCGTACTGCCATCCCACGGGAAGCCGTACACCAACCCATGTCTGCCGCGGCACGCTGCGCCTGTTCACACTGGCAACGCTTGTGGAATTCGCATCAACATCGGAATTTTTCTTTTTGAGGCTGGAAGATGTCACGACGAAATTTCTGCTGCCTGTTGTTTGTTTTTTCGGTCCTCGCGATGAGTTCCGGTATTCGTGATTCCTGGATACGGGTTACAGCGCAAGACACACCGGCAGAAAAACCGGCCGCGGCCACGCCCCCCCCCACAGGGCCGCCCGCAGCCGCCCCCACAGAAGCGGCACAACAGGCGATCGGTGCGTTCGTTGAGGGGCTGGAAGCGTGGAAGCAGGTCATCAAAGAAATGCGGTCCTTGCGGACACGTTTTCAAGTCGCCGACGAAAGCGAGCTCAAGCCACTCCAAGATGAGTGGCAGGCATTGGTTGACCGTGGCGAGAAATTGATTCCGGTGCTTCGCGATGCTGGCAAGCGTGCTTTCCTGGCAGCCCCAAATCAAGACCGCGAGATCATTCGCTTCCTCTACAGTCTGCTGCTGGATGATCTGAAACGTGACAACTATGAACCCGCTATCGACGTTGCCGAAGCGCTTCTCGAAAACAACGTCGGGATCGGTGAACTGTACGAGCTCGCCGGAGTGGCGGCGTTTGCTACGCACGATTTTGAGACTGCAGAGCGTTATTTAAAGGAGGCCGACACACGAGGTGCCCTGACCCGAGACGACGCCCGCAAATTCCTGGCCACCGTTACCGAGTACAAACAACTATGGGCTACGGAACAGGCGTTGCGGAAAGCAGAGGCTGAAGCAGATGATCTTCCGCGCGTCGAACTGAAAACGAATCGTGGCACAATCGTACTGGAACTTTTTGAGAACGAAGCCCCCGGCACGGTGGGCAACTTCATCAGTCTGGTCAAGGAGAAAAAGTTTTACGACAACCTGACATTCCATCGGGTACTAGGTGGTTTTATGGCGCAAGGCGGCTGTCCCAAAGGCGACGGCACTGGCGACCCAGGCTACAGTATCAAATGCGAATGCGGCCAGGAAAATGCACGCAAGCACTTTCGTGGCAGCCTCAGTATGGCAAATGCCGGCCCAGATACTGGCGGTTCCCAGTTCTTTATCACCTTCCAGCCCCGCCCCTCATTGAACGGCAAGCACTCCGTCTTTGGCAGAGTCATCGAGGGCATAGAAGTCCTGGCAAGAATCCAACGTCGCGATCCTGCTGCCCAGCCTCCGCTCCCGGAGCCAGACCGAATCCTCAGTGCCACGGTCATTCGTGATCGCGGCCACAAGTACGAACCGAACAAGGTCGCAGCCGGCGGCGAATGAGAAGCCCTTAACCAGGCATCGGATCGTCCGCGGTCTCGGAGTCCCGCGGTGCCGCACGGGCACCTTCAGGGGCTGTGCGGCACTTAAGGTAGCCTTGTCGAGAGCTGGTGCAGCCCTTAACCGGCGCGTGTTCCACTCACGCGATACCTGCGCGCACCAGTGTCTTTACTAACAGGGGTATTGCACCAGTCACGCTCACCCCACCGTCAAATCAGGGTGGTTGACGACTCTCAAAACCACCGTTAGCCTGCATTGGCTTTTCTAATTCTACGTCTTCTAATTATTCCCATCCCTGCATTCCCATGCATTTAAAAACCCTCAAGGTCTTCTGCGATGTCGTTGGCAAGAAGAGCTTTTCCAAAGCTGCCGGCGAAAACGGCATTTCCCAGTCGCGGGCCAGTCAGGCAGTCCATCAGCTTGAAGAGCATTTGGGCGTACAGCTTATCGACCGTTCCAAGCGTCCCTTCGTACTCACCGCCGCCGGGTCCCTGTTCTATGATGGCAGCCGTCAACTTTTGCAGCGTTACGATGCGCTGCAGGAACAAGTCCAACTGCTCTGGCAGGATGTCGGTGGTCGCGTGACCGTCGCCTCAATCTATTCTATTGGCCTCTATTACATGGACAACTTCGTCAAACGCCACCAAGATCAAGCGCCTCAAACACATGTACATCTCGAGTACCAGACCCCGGCTGGCGTGTACGACCTGGTGGAATCGGACCAGGCGGACTTCGGCCTGGTCAGTTATCCGAAAAAATCCCGCACAATCAGTATGACTCCCTGGTGGGATGAGCCAATGCTCCTGGTATGTACACCGGAGCATCCACTGGCCGGTACCAGCTCGATTGAGCTGAACGAGCTAGCCGGGCAACGGATGATCGGGTTCTCTCATGATTTGCAGATTCGGCGAGAACTGGACCGCCTGTTTCACACAGCCCGTGTCCAGGTCGACGTCGCCATGGAATTTGACAACATCGAGACTCTCAAGCGAGCGTTGGAAATTCACGCCGGATGTAGCATTCTCCCTGAACCAACAGTGCGTCGGGAAGTCGAATCGGGCTCGCTCATCGCCATCCCGATTCGGGACAAACACCTGGTCCGTCCCGTCGGCATCATCCGACGCCGGGGGCGGATTCTCGGCAGCGCGGCACAGCACTGCCTCGAGCACCTGTTGAGTGCGACATCCGCGGACGCTGATGAAACTGCAAAGCGACCCGAACTTGTGCCCGTCGAGATCTGAAGACCGGCATCGAGTCCACGGCTCGCGAACTAGCGTTACCCAAACCAAACAATTTGATAACAGTTACCTGACTGGCAAAACTCATGACTCACGCCTCCCGCTTCGGACCGCCGGAAAAACATGGACTGTATGACCCGAAATTCGAACACGACAGTTGTGGTGTGGGATTCGTGGCGAACATCAAAGGCCGGCGCAGCCACCAAATCGTCGAAGATGCGTACATCATCCTGCAGAACATGGACCACCGTGGCGCCTGTGGGTGCGACCCCAACACCGGTGATGGAGCGGGTATTCTCACGGGACTGCCACATGAGTTTCTGAAAAAAGTCGCGCGCCAGGAAATGGGACTTGAACTGCCACCAGCCGGCCAGTTTGGAGTCGGACTCGTCTTTCTTCCACAGTCCCCGAATGAACGGCAGAAGTGTAAAGACGTAGTCGCCAACATCATCCTGGAACAAGGACAATCGTTGATCGGATGGCGTAAAGTCCCGCAAGAAACAGCAAACGCCAATGTCGGGCAGGCGGCGCGCGACGCAGAACCACACATCGAACAATTATTTGTGGGCGCGGCTCAGACCGCGTCTGGAGAGACACTACCCGCCAAGGACTTCGAACGCCAACTCTACCTGATCCGCAAACGGGCGAGCCACACGTTACGTAGCGACAACACTCTCGCTGAAGCCAAGCTCTTCTATTGCTGCTCGCTGTCAACCCAAATCATGATTTACAAGGGAATGCTGACCACCACACAACTATTCCCTTACTTCCCTGATCTTTCGGACCCTGACTACCAGTCACACCTGGCAATGGTGCACTCGCGTTTTTCCACAAACACCTTCCCGAGCTGGGACCGCGCTCAACCCAATCGGTTTATGTCCCACAACGGAGAAATCAACACACTCCGCGGCAACATCAATTGGATGCGTGCGCGCGAAGGAATCATGCAAAGCAGCCAGTTTGGTGACGATCTGAACAAGGTATTTCCTGTCATGGAACCGGAATGCTCAGATTCGGGCAACTTTGACAACGCACTTGAGTTCCTCCTGCAGACAGGGAGATCACTTCAAGAAGCAGTCATGATGATGGTCCCGGAGGCGTGGCAGAAGCACGAGACGATGCCTGAAGCGAAACGCGCATTCTACGAGTTCCACTCTTGCCTTATGGAACCCTGGGATGGTCCCGCATCAATCGCCTTCACGGACGGCCATTACATCGGCGCCGTACTCGATCGCAATGGCTTACGCCCCAGCCGGTACTACATCACACATGACGATCGTGTGATCATGGCGAGCGAAGTCGGAGTCCTCCCGAGTGTCACACCTGACAACGTAAAACTCAAAGGGCGTTTGCAGCCGGGCCGTATGTTTCTCGTCGATTTTGAAGCAGGCCGCCTGATCCCAGACGAAGAACTCAAAGAACAATTTGCCAGTCAAAGGCCGTACGCCCAATGGCTCCGTGATCAACGACTGACGTTAGACGAAGTGGCCAGGCAATTCACTGGTGACGTCAATGAATTCGATTCCGAATCGCTCTTATCCCGCATGCAAGCATTCGGTTACACCACCGAAACAATGCAGTTTATGCTGATTCCACTGATCCACGAGAAACGAGACCCCGTGGGATCCATGGGGAACGACTCCTCTCTGGCCTGTTTGAGCGACCAATCGAGGATGCTCTACGACTACTTCAAACAACTCTTCGCCCAGGTCACCAACCCGTCAATTGATTCGATCCGCGAAGACGTCATCATGTCCCTCGAGTGCTACATTGGCCCCGAACAAAATCTGCTCCAGAGCAGTGCAGAGCATTGCGCCCGCTTGCTGGTACCGCACCCTATCCTCACCAATCGAGAATTGGCCGGACTGCAGCACATGGACGACCGGGGCTGGCGAACACAAACGATAGATACCACCTTTGTTCATTCCTCCGGGTCCGATGGACTCCAGGCGGCGCTCGACAGAATCTGTCAGGAGGCGGAGACCGCGATCGATGCAGGTTACAGCCTGATCATCCTTTCCGACCGGGCTATCTCAGCCGACCGAGTGCCGCTGCCGGCGCTATTGGCGAGCGGCGCTGTACACCACCATCTCGTCCGCCAGGCCAAACGAAGTCGCATCGGGCTGGTGGTGGAAACCGGCGAAGCTCGGGAAGTTCACCACCACTGCCTGCTGATTGGTTACGGCGCAGATGCCATTAACCCGTATCTCGCATTCGAATCACTCCAACAGGCACATCTCGACGGCCTGCTGGATCCAGAGACGTTTACCACACAAGACAAGATTGTGGCCGCGTATCGCCAGGGTGTCGCCAAGGGCATGCTCAAAGTCATGGCAAAAATGGGGATCTCGACACTCCAGTCCTATAAGGGTGCCCAAATATTTGAGGCGGTCGGACTCAAGGACGAGATTATCGACCGCTGCTTCACGCATACCCCCAGTCGGGTTCAAGGAGTCACCTGGGAAGTACTGACCAATGAGCTTCTCCGACGTCATGCGATCGGCTACCCGCCCCACACCGGAAGTAGTTCCCAAAGCCTCCCTAATCCGGGTGAATTTCACTGGCGTGCCACCGGAGAACGCCATATGTGGGATCCTGCGGCCATCGCGGATCTGCAAGTATCAACGCGAGACTGGTCTCATTCGCTGAACGAACGCAACGATTCCACCGGGCAACATATTGACGCAGCACCAGAGCCTGCCCACGCTGCTTACCGTCGCTTTGCGGACCACGCGAACCAGGATGCCCGCACGCGATGTGCGTTGCGTGGCCTCATGAAATTCAAGGACGGAGTCAACGGCGGCCCTATACCAATTGAAGAAGTCGAACCCACCAGCGAAATCGTAAAACGGTTCTGTACCGGGGCCATGAGCTTTGGCTCAATCTCCGCCGAAGCGCATGAGACGCTCGCGCTGGCAATGAATCGCCTCGGAGGAAAATCCAACACTGGAGAAGGTGGCGAAGATCCCATTCGCTTTGAACCCTTAGATAATGGAGACTCGAAGCGGTCAGCGATCAAGCAGGTTGCATCCGGCCGCTTCGGTGTCACCGCCTGGTACCTGACAAACGCCGACGAACTGCAAATCAAGATCTCTCAAGGTGCCAAACCGGGAGAGGGGGGCGAATTACCGGGGAAGAAAGTCGACGAGAACATTGCCCGCATCCGCTATTCAACTCCTGGAGTTGGCTTGATCAGTCCACCTCCGCATCACGACATCTACTCAATCGAGGACCTGGCACAACTCATCCACGATCTCAAGAACGCCAATCCCTCTGCGCGCATCAGCGTCAAACTCGTCTCTGAAATTGGTGTCGGTACGATCGCTGCCGGGGTTGCGAAAGGACATGCGGACCACATCTTGATCTCCGGTGACGCGGGTGGAACTGGCGCATCTCCGCTCACCAGCATCAAGCACGCAGGACTCCCGTGGGAACTGGGAATTGCAGAAACACACCAAACACTAGTGCTCAACGATCTTCGCAGCCGAGTCGTCTTGCAGACCGACGGTGGTATGAAAACCGGCCGCGATGTCGTGATCGGTGGCTTGTTAGGTGCCGAGGAAATTGGATTTTCCACCGCCCCCTTGATCACGCTGGGTTGCATTATGATGCGGAAATGCCACCTCAATACGTGCCCAGTGGGCATCGCCACACAAGACCCTGAACTAAGGAAACGCTTCTCTGGCTCACCGGACAACGTCGTCAACTACTTCTTCATGGTCGCGGAAGAAGCTCGCCAGTGGATGGCGCAACTCGGTTTCCGCTCATTCCAGGAACTCATTGGACGCAGCGACGTGCTCGACATGTCGGATGCTATCCGCCACTGGAAAGCGGACGGAATCGATTTGACGCCGATCCTTCAGCCAGCCGAAAAACCGCATCCTGACACCGGTGTTGTCTGCCAAATAGCCCAGGACCACGGCCTGGAACATTCCCTCGACCAGACACAGATCCTGGAGGCCTGTCGGCCAGCGATCGAGGAACAGCAAACGGTGCGTCTGGAATTACCTATTCTCAATACAGACCGTACGGTTGGAACCATTCTCAGCCACCATGTTGTGCGGCAATGGGGTGAACTGGGATTACCTGACGGAACCATTCATATCAAGTTCCGAGGTTCTGCGGGCCAGAGTTTCGGCGCTTGGCTGGCTGCTGGGATCACGCTCGAACTAGAGGGAGACGGAAACGACTATGTCGGGAAAGGGCTTTCGGGCGGGAGACTGCTAGTCTATCCCCCGCGAGAAAGTTCATTCAAAGCAGAAGAGAACATTCTGATCGGCAATGTTGCGTTATACGGCGCCACTGGCGGAGAGGCCTTCCTGCGTGGCCGGGCCGCGGAGAGATTCTGCGTACGCAACAGCGGCGCACGTACGGTCATTGAAGGCGTAGGTGATCATGGTTGTGAATACATGACAGGGGGTTTGGTGGTGATACTGGGACCGGTAGGACGCAACTTCGCTGCCGGCATGTCCGGGGGAGTTGCCTACGTCTGGGCACCCGATCGCGATGCATTTCGCCTCAACTGCAATCTCGGCATGGTCGCACTGGAGGATGTTGTCGATCAGAGCGATCTGGAAGAACTGGGAGAGCTGCTACAACAACACACGACACATACGGCATCGCCCGTGGCGCAAGATCTGGTCGCTGACTGGCCTGCGGCTGCGAGCCAATTCGTTAAGGTCATGCCCACCGATTACAAACGCGTACTGCAGGAACGAAAGCTCAGAGCCACTCAAGCCGGAGTCACCAGTTGAAGCCGGCTAAAGCACTGAGTAAGTGTCTGGCGGACTGCTGCCAGACAAGTCTCACTGCAGACAATCGGACTACATCAGCATTTCGAGAATACAAATAATGGGTAAACCAACAGGATTCAAGGAATTTACCAGAGCGCCAGTACCTTATCGCGAACCACTGGTCCGTCTGCAGGATTACGACGAGATTTTCACGACCGCAGACGCGGATCATCTCACTACACAAGGTGCGCGCTGTATGGATTGCGGTGTTCCGTTCTGCCAATCCAACCACGGGTGTCCTATCGACAATTTGATCCCGGAGTGGAATGACCTGATCTATAACGGTCGCTGGGAAGATGCATTAGAACGGCTCCACAAAACCAACAATTTCCCCGAGTTCACCGGCCGCACCTGCCCCGCCCCATGCGAAGGCTCTTGTGTACTGGGCATCACCGACCCACCGGTAACGATCAAGAACATCGAAAATGCCATTATCGATCACGGCTTTGCCTCCGGCTGGGTTCGCCCCAGACCACCAGCCGTACGCACTGGGAAACGCGTGGCAGTCGTAGGTTCTGGACCGTCCGGGTTGGCCGCGGCCGCCCAACTGAATCAGGCCGGCCACCTGGTTACCGTTTACGAACGAGCAGACCGCATCGGCGGCCTGCTGATGTACGGTATTCCCAACATGAAACTCGACAAAGGCGTCGTAGAACGCCGCATTAATCTGCTTCGCGAAGAGGGAATCCAATTCGTCACCTGTGCGCATATTGGCAAAAAAGAAGATTTCGCCAGCGGCCACATGACCCAAATCATGGAAGAACGAGGGTGCCCTGTTGAATACATCCCCCCCGATCAACTTCTCGAGGACAATGACGCGTTGCTATTGTGCACCGGTGCGACACGACCGTTCGACCCGACTGCGAGATGCCCAGGAAGAGAACTCGGCGGCATTCACCTGGCGATGGACTTTCTGACCAGAAACACCAAAAGCCTGCTCGACTCACAGCTGGAAGACCGGGCGTGCATTTCCGCTCAAGGTGCCAATGTGATTGTCATCGGTGGTGGGGACACCGGCGCTGACTGTATTGGGACGTCATTGCGACACGGTTGCAGCAGTGTCGTCAACTTTGAACTACTGGACACGCCCCCTGAAACGCGCGCCGCCAACAACCCCTGGCCCCAGTGGCCTCGGATCTACCGTGTTGATTATTCGCACGCTGAAGCCAAAGCACACTTTGGATCGGATCCGCGCAATTACGCCATTCTGACAAAGGAATTCCTCGGAGATGACAATGGCCGCGTGCGAGGTGTGCGAACCGTCGCGGTCGATTGGTCGCAACCGGTACCCGGCGGCGCCCCATTCCAGGAAATCCCGGACAGTGAACACGACTGGCCAGCAGAACTGATTCTCTTGGCTACCGGATTCGTGGGCCCAGAGACGTCCATTGGAGAGATGCTGGATCTCCAAATGCAAAATCCACGAGGAAACTGGGAGACGTTCCAGGCAACACACGGCGAGTTTGCAACGAACGTACCGAAAGTTTTTGCTGCCGGCGACTGCCGCCGAGGGCAGTCACTGGTTGTCTGGGCAATCAACGAAGGCCGTGGCGCAGCTCGCGCCATCGATCTCTACTTGCAAGGAACAACGCAGCTTGCGGCACCGGGAATTGCCCAGGGAGCCGCTGCCATATCAGTCTGATTCGCAGGCCAGCAGGCCCGCCGCAATTAGACCAATTCCTTGATCGGGCGTACTCCCGGATCGACCAGATACTGGGGGCGCCCGCGGAAATCAAACAGGCGTTGCGAATCCAAGTTAACACCGAGATTGTGGTAAAGAGTCGCGAACACTTCCTGGAACGACACCGGACGATCCGCTGCTTCACCACCCAAACGGTCCGTGCTGCCCAGCACCTGACCAGTACGCATTCCCCCACCAGCCAGCAAAGCCGAACTGACTCGCGGCCAATGATCCCGGCCAGCGTTCTTGTTGATCTTTGGCGTACGGCCAAACTCACCCCACGCCACCACGGTCACATCTTTGTCCAGTCCGCGTTCATGGAGATCCTCAACAAGCGCCGTGACCGCTTTCTCGAACACAGGAAATTCCTGTTTGGCATTACTAAAGTTGCCGCCATGCCAATCCCAAAAACTGTAGTTGATCGTCACAACACGGACACCTGCCTCGACCAGCCGTCGGGCAACGAGAAAGTTCTGAGGTGCGCGTGGTGCCCCGTCACCCTTGGGCTGCTTTTCGTTATCGTGACCATAGCGTTTGCGAGTCCGCTCATCTTCCTTGGAAATGTCGAGGGCGTCGAACAACTCTGAGGAAGTGAGTATTCCCATCGCACGTTCTGAAAAGACGTCCATACCATCCATTTTTCCACTGCGATCCCAAGCGCGGCGAAAGGTATCAAACGAAGTCAACAGATGCTTGCGATCGGCCAGCCTGTCCGAAGTGACGCCTTGCAACACCATATCTTCGCGACTGGGTCCGGTGGGACGGAATGAAGAATGGCCCAGTCCCAGGAATCCCGCGGTGGGCTCATTGTAGGGCCGATGTTGCGTGGTATAGCAGAGACTGACGAAGGGCGGCACTCCCGCTTTCACGGGACCCTGAAAATGGCTCGCAGCGGAACCGAAGTGAGGCCATCCACCGGCAGGCGCACCGCTGTTGTGATGCCCTGTCATACACTGGTAGGAGTAGTGGGAGTCCCGAGCGCCGACGAGTGAACGTATGGCGACAAGCTTGTCCATCGTCCCCGCCATCAAGGGAAGTTTTTCACTAATTTGAATTCCCGGAACATTTGTCTCGATAGGAGAAAACTCGCCGCGAATCTCCTGTGGCGCTTCGGTTTTGATGTCATACATATCCTGGTGTGGAGGGCCGCCACAGCAGTAAATCATGATGACCGATTTGTGGGACCGGCTTACACCGGCCTGCGCTTCCAGCCGCAATAACTGATCGAGTGACAAGCCTCCCATGGAAAGCCCACCTACCTTGATGAAATTGCGACGGCTCACTCCGTCACAAAACGACTGCTGCGGCCGACCACCATTCAAGATCTTCAACATATTTCCCTCTCTGCCAGCGGGAATCGGCAATACCCGATCCACGGATCAACATCCGTTCAGTAATTCTAGTCTCTCAGGAAGTATCGGTACAGTTGAACTGCCTGATCCAGGACGAACCATAGCAACGACCAGGAGTTCGGCATTTCCCGTCAACAGCCTGAATGGCCCGGTTGCCGCGGATACTGGTGGTCGGCCAAATGCCTGCTTTGTCGCGATTTCCGAAAAATAAACAGCCAAAGTCAGCTAAATAGCACGTCAAGTGGACGACCGCTCTCCACCAATGGCACCGGTTGCCCCTGCGCATTCGGAATGCGGGTACCGGGAGCGATCCCCAGCGTCTGGTAGATCGTGGCCGCCAGATCTCCCATCGATACAGGATCGACCTCTGGATAGCCGGCGTTCGCGTCCGAAGTCCCGTGTAAGATTCCGCCCCGCACTCCGGCCCCGGCGAAAAGACATGGGTAGCAGTAACTCCAATGATCGCGCCCATCCTCAGCGCCACGATTCTGAAAACGTGGTGTCCGTCCCATTTCGCCGGCGACAAACACCAGGGTCTCGTCCAGCATGCCTCGATCTTCGAGGTCTTTGAGAAGTACTGGAAGGCTACGATCCAAACCGGGAAGCAAATGATTCTTCATGACCCGTGTCAAGCTACGGTGACTGTCCCAACTACTGGTGTCATCGCCACGAATCGCCATGTCCCAGGCAACCGTCACAAAACGAGCCCCCGCCTCCACCATACGACGCCCCATCAATAACGACTGCCCAAACAAATCCCGTCCGTAACGGTCCCGCAATTGATCTGGTTCCTGCCGAATGTCAAACGCTTCAGCAATCCCCTGGGAGGTAAGCAGATTTATTGCCTGACTTCGGAGCGTGTCCAAACTCGCTGCCCAGCTCGGCGCGTCCAGAGACCGTCGGGTTCTGTCCAATTGTTCCATCAGAGACTGGCGACGATGCAGGCGGTCAAGTGTGATCTGTGGAGACAGCCTCAAACCGGCCAATCGAAAATCGAGCTCCCGGTCATCACAATTACGAAAATACGGATTGTCATCCCAGGCTCGTTTTTCGATGTGGGTAGCCATAGGATCGTATCCCTTGCCCAGCCAACCCGCATACTGTCCGTTGATATCGTAGCCCGCGAAATGCCCCAGCAAGCGAGGCAAGTAAACATACGGAGGAAAATGCAAGCCTGTGCCCTGGGCAGCAAGCTGGTCCAGGTAAGAAATCACCGAACCGTAAGCGGGCCAATCCTTGTCAGTCGCGGCGACATTGGCCGAACCGCGTTCCGCCGGAGGCAAGGGATGGCCTGTCTGGATAAAGTGCGTCCCGTTGTGGTCGTTCTGGGAATGGTGCACCGTGCGAACGACAGCATACCGGTCCGAACATGCTGCCAACCGCGGCAAGTGTTCGCAGATTCTCAAGCCGGGTGTGCGCGACGTGATAGACCTGAATGGCCCACGAATCGTCGTCGGCGCATCAGGTTTCATGTCGAACGTTTCAAGCTGACTCGGACCACCGTAAAGGAAGACGAACAAGACTGATTTGGCTCGCGCAGGCAGCTCTTGTGGCTGTAACTCCGCTGCCCAGGCTTTCGGTAAATTAACACCCAGCATCCCGGTGCCCGCCGCTTGCAAGACGGCTCGGCGGGTCCATCCAGAGCGAGTCTGCTGTGGGCTTCCCAGCACCCTAAACATGCCGCGATCCTTTTGGTGTTTGTTCGGCGAAAGCGATCTTCCAGAGTTACAGGTTCAGGTCAACAAAAGCTGACCGTTAGCGACAGCCATGTGCTTCCACACAGCACGCACCTGAAATCACTGGCGCAACCGACGATCCTCCCCGGCGCGTTTGTGAATGTGTCAGGGCCGCGCCAAGTCACCGCTTGTGCGAACCGAAGAAACCGTCTCCGAGTCCAAGATCTGCCCCGAGTCCGTCCCCACCAACGCGCGCTGCCATTCTACGGCCATCATCAAACTGTTAATCCCCGAACCAATCCCCAGCATGCCCACGCGTTCCCCACGACTAACATGCCCCTGCTCCAGGCCGATTGCCATTGTCAACGGCAAGGCCACGGACCCGGTATTTCCGAGCCACTCCAGTGTGGAAAAATCGCGTTCTGGCGTGATTCCCAGGGATTGCAACATCTGCCTGCGATGCATTGTCCCGACCTGATGGCAAAACACCTTGTCGACTTCCTCAACTTCCCACTCCAGCGTCTCCAGAAAATCGCTGAATGTCACCTGCCCCGTAGCAATCCCCTCAGCCATCAGCTTTTCCGAGTCCGTTTCCATCCAGGGCCGGCCTCCGCCACCGAGTGTCTGATGACGCTGACTGTGACAAAGGTGGTGGTATTTTGTTTCCGCTCGTGGTACGGCGGCCAGCAGACGGTTGTCCGTACGGCTAAGGTGGCGATCCACCAAGACAATGGCACAGCTTCCCGATCCAATCGTAAGTGATGCCACTGCCTGTTTCATTTGATCGCGACTCAACTGTGTATCGCGATTGAGGGTCTCAATCGTATTCTCCAATAGGGCACGACAGTCTTCAGTACCCACGACTAAACCAGCGCGAATTTGCCCCAACTCAATCATATTGGCAACTTGCACCAGGCCATTGAGTAGCCCCAGACAGGCGTTCGATACATCCTGTACGAGGCAATTCGCCCCCAAGCCCAGTTCATGATGAATTCGACAAGCAGTGGCTGGCTCCAAGTAGTCGCGACAGACGCTACCATGAACCACTGCACCTATTTCATGGCGTTCAATACCAGCAGCCTGAATCGCTCGCTCGGCACTACGGATACTGGCCTGGCTTGGTAGCGCATCCACCGACCAGAGCCGTCGCTGGCGAACACCCGTAATCAGCTCTAACCGGCCCTCGGGAAGGCGCAGTCGCTCATACAATGGTGCCAGACGGCGTTCAATTTCAGCAGAATCAATGACTTCTGCTGGCAAACTATAGCCCAGTGACTCCAGGCAAACGACTTGATATTTCATCTCTGCTCGCCTATGACAGTGCAACCTCCACCATAGCCGGCAAGGTCAGTCCCGTAAACGGGTTTGCTCAATTTCGCGGCGGAGATCAGACTGCCTGCCCTGCCTCAAGAACTTCACCTCTACCAGCATTCCATATCAGCGGTGACGGATCGATGAATTACCGGCGATGGCTGATCACCGTATTCCTCGCCTGGGGTGCCACGGTCCCCGGACCCGCGCAGATTACGCGAACGACAAACCGGCCCGAAAAGGAATCCCGCGCTCGACCAAGACGGTATCAGGAAGGTCCCCTGACAGCCCGTGATTTTCGTGGCAAAGTCCCACGGGACGCGGATGGCAAAGCGAATCCACTGCTGGCTTTCACGAAAACTGACTTTCGCTATGACTGGAAATCAACCTTTACGCGCCGCAACAGAAAACACTACCTCGTGGCGACAGAAATCGACCTCTACAGTGTGATGTTGCCTCAACATTCCTGGAACTGCACCCCACGAGATCGCCAACTTCTGGACCATGAACAGGGACACTTCGACATCACTGAAGCACAGATCCGCAAAGCGATCCTGCAGCTTAAAGCCCCATCATCGCGCAGACTGTTTCGGTCCAGTGGAAATAGTCGCACGCGGGCAGTGCAGCGATTTGAAGAAAATCTTACCCGCTTTCTTGAGCCCTTTGTCACGGCCAGCCGCAAGCATCACCAACACTATGACAAGACCACCAGGCACGGCAGGATTCGATCGGCCCAAGAGCACGAGCGAAAGAAACAGAAACTTGAATTACAACGCCTTGCCCAACAAATACGCTCCCGGGCCCCCTCATCAAACCGATCCCTGACGTCACCTGAATAACCTGCCTCACTAATCCGTTTCGCTGCCCAGCAAGACACGCACCTCATCACGACAGGTAGTCCGATGGCCGACATCATCATCAGTGAGGAAATCGATGGCGCAGCGATCGACGCCCTGGGAAACCACTACGAGTTATGCCGGCGACGACAGCTCTGGAATTCTGCCGATGAGCTGCAAACGGAGCTCCAGACAGCTCGTGCACTGATCGTGAGAAATCAGACTTGTGTTACGTCCAGTCTTTTGTCTGGCGCACCGCAACTCGAAATTGTTGCCCGTGCCGGTGTGGGCCTCGACAACATCGATGTCGAGACCGCATCGCGACTTGGAATCGTCGTCACGTCAACACCAACTGCAAACTCCATTGCAGTAGCAGAATTAACACTGGGCCTGATGTTTGCTCTGGCGCGACACCTGATTCCGGCTCATACCGCCACAGCACAAGGCACATGGCAACGTCAGAAGTTTACGGGAATTGAGCTTGCAGGCCGAACCCTTGGCATCGTCGGCTTCGGTCGAATTGGCAGACTCCTCGCAATCCGCGCCCGAGCCTGCGGCATGCACATTGCAGTACATGATCCAGTCCTGACCCAAACCGCGTCTGAAATCCAAGCCCACCAGGCAGAATGGCTGCCGTTTGAATCCCTGCTGTCGGCAGCTGACGTGATCAGTTGCCATGTCCCGCTAACCGCAGACACACATCATCTCTTCGACTACGAGCAGTTTGTCGCCATGCGCCAAACCGGATTTTTCATCAACACTTCGCGTGGCGGTGTTGTCTGCGAGACCGGTCTCGCCCAGGCACTGCAAGAGGGGCGTCTGGCCGGCGCCGCACTCGATGTCCGGGAAACTGAACCACCTGGGCAAGGGCCACTAGAGGGCCAGGAGAATGTCATCCTTACGCCGCACATCGGCGCATTCACCCAAGCAGCCCAGCAACGTGTCGTCGAATCTGTTGCGCGCGACGTGCAGTTGGTCCTCACAGGCCAACCTGCGGCCGAATATGTCAATTTCGACCGACCACGCAGATAAACCCGTCACGGATTCGGGAAACCACAAAACGCTGGTTGAATTCCCGCAACAGACGACATCGACCAGCCAAAGGCGGTCTACTCGGAACTTGCGGCGGTCGTCTGTTCTGCGGTCGCAGCGTCGCCGTCTGGCGTTGCACCTTCTTCGCCGGCAGCCGACTCAGTCATTGCGTCTTCGAGATCGGCTGATTCTTCCGTACGCCCAAAGCGAGACAATCCAGCAGCTTCCCAGATAGAGTCTAAGGCGGCAGTCGCACGTTGCACTGTCTTGTCGCGAGTCCGGTTACGAAAGCGACTTGGGTAGGGGAATAAGCTCACCGGTCCTTCGTAGCCGATAGCTGCCAGCGCCCGCACGATTGCCGCACAATCCACCAGCCCCCCTTCACCCGGAGCAACGCGCTGGGAATCATCGATCGTCGCCAGATTCACGTCATCCGGAATATCAGCCAGTCGCACCGAGACAATCTGCTCTGGTTTCAGCTCCGCGAGTTGGTCCGCTCCACCGCCTCCCACGTGCCAGTGCCAACTGTCCAACACAATCCCGACGTTTTCTGCGGACACCGTCTTGATGAGCGTCAACAACGGTTCCACCTGGAAAACAAACTCGTATTCTTTGCCTTCACGGTGTGACGGTGCCGATTCAAACGTGAGGCCTAACCGAATGTCATGCTGTGCGAGGATTTCGGCCATCTCCGCAAGTCGTTCGCGGTGGAGCTCAAAATTCTCCTGGTAGGGCATACTCGCACTAGCCGCAACAACTGTCGTCACACAACCCTGCGCACCAACCATCGCCGCCATTTCAGCGACTTGCGGCAACTTTGCCAGGTCGGCCTTGTAGGTTGCCTCGTCATCGGCCCAGACCACGGGAAGATCAAATCCACCGATACGCAGTAACTTCTGCGCGCTCAGCAAGAAGCGGGTAGCGTGCTCAACGCCTTTGGACTCGGAACGGCCAATCATATCCTGGATATCGATGTCGATACCACGAAATCCATAGGTCAAAGCCAGTTCAATCAATTCACTCTGGCGACCGGAAATACCCAGCGTCCAGGAATTCAGGTTCTTGTACATACCATCTCCGCTGCAAATCGACGTCTTCGGCGAGGCGACCGGTCGCCCAGTTCCAAGTCATATGCGTGCCGGACAGAAACGCCCGGGCAAGGTCCCGAAGTATGGCAGATTCGCGCGGTCCGGCAAAGGGGAGTGCCCAGGCAAACTCGAGACACCGCTGCCCACGGACCCGAAATACCACCCGTACCGCGGGCGCCCCCCACTGCTCGCTGGTCGACGGACTCCCAATCCCGTACAACAATGGGAATGTACGGAGGCAAATGAACACGGAAAAGTTCGAAGGGGATGCCAATGGCGGCACGAATCATGGATGGCAAGGGCATCTCCGCGGAAATCCGAGGGGAACTGGCGAGTTCCGTAACGGCGCATCTGGAGGCTGGGCATTCCAGGCCCTGCCTGGCTGCTATTCTGGTCGGTGAGGATGCCGCCAGTCAGGTTTACGTACGCAACAAACAGCGTGCTTGCGAGCAGGTTGGGATCGACAGCCAACTTCACCGTCTGGCTGACACAACCAGCCAAGATGAGTTAATGCGACTCGTCGACGACCTGAACCAGAACGGCCAGGTACACGGAATCCTCATTCAGCTGCCACTGCCACCGCAGATTGACGCAACGCAAGTTTTGGACGCAGTGTCGCCGCTCAAGGACGTCGATGCATTTCATCCGGCGAATGTGGGGCTGTTATCCCAGGGACGGCCGCGATTCCTGCCATGCACCCCACACGGCGTCCAACAACTGTTGCATCGTTGCGAGGTAAGTACTGCTGGCAAGCACGCTGTAGTGGTCGGCCGCAGTGACATTGTTGGCAAACCAATGGCGATGCTGCTGGCAGCGCGTAATTCAACCTGTGGACCAGATGTAGCTAATGCAACCGTGACGGTCTGTCATAGCCGCACTGCGGATCTGGCCGACATCACCCGTCAGGCTGACTTACTGGTCGCCGCGATCGGCCGTCCGCTGGCTATTACCGCAGACATGGTCAAACCGGGCGCGGTCGTCGTTGATGTCGGCATTAATCGCACCGCCGACGGACTTGTCGGTGACGTCGATTTCGCCACCGTACGTGAAGTGGCCGGACAGATCACACCCGTCCCCGGTGGCGTCGGTCCGTTGACCGTCGCGATGTTACTTTTGAACACCCTCACGGCGGCCCAACAGCAGGCTGGCGTCAGCACCCGCTAGCCCTCTTAGCAAACGACCAGGCCTCATCGCGACACAGTGCCTGCGGTCAACCAGAAATCGAGATTGGGCCGCACCGCTTAATTTGTCATCTGCCCTGAGCTGCCTCACTACGGTACACTCACCTGACTCTCGCGGGTCGGTTTAGTCTCTTTCCGACACCTGGTCCCGGCACCTGGTCGATTGAAACGCAGTATTCCCCATCTTGGATGCGCAGCTTCGCATGTCTGAACTCGATCGTTACGACTACCAGCTCCCACCGGAACTGATCGCACAAGAACCGCTCGCATGCCGGAGCGATGCACGCTTAATGGTGATCGACCGCGCCAGGCAAACTATCGACCATGTACACGTGCGAGATCTCCCTGACCTGCTGCGTCCTGCCGACGTGCTAGTCCTTAACAACACGCGAGTCCTGCCCGCCCGCCTGATCGGAACCCGAACGCGCACAGGTGGGCGATGGACAGGACTTTTCCTGGAAACGGATGGGCGAGACGTGTGGAAAATCATGTCTCGCACACGTGGAAAACTACAGATCGGAGAAACCGTCACATTGCATGCACGGGAGTCAGGAGAGACATTGAACCTGGATTTACTGCACCCACTGGAGGATGGTCTCTGGGCAGTGCGGCCCGACTCGTCGACTCCCCTGGTAGAACTGCTAGACAAATTCGGACGGGTCCCATTGCCGCCCTACATCCGCGGCGGCAACATGGTAGACACCGACCACCAGACCTACCAGACCGTGTTCGCCAGTGAACCAGGCGCGGTCGCGGCCCCCACAGCCGGACTCCACTTTACGGCACCCCTGCTGGAACAAATCGCATCCCGTGGAATCGGCCTCGCCGAGATCACACTACACGTCGGCCTGGGGACCTTTCGACCGCTTCAAAGCGAAACGCTCGCCGAACACCACATGCATCGGGAATCTGGCGAGATCGACGAAACGACGTGTCAACTTCTCAACGATCGCCGCCGGGCAGGGGGACGTGTGATTGCCGTGGGCACGACCAGTGTACGCGTCCTGGAAACCGCTTCTCAAAGTGGCCAACTACAGCCCTGGGCGGACGCGACCGATCTGTTCATCCGCCCCCCCTACACGTTCCAGTTTACGGATGCGTTATTCACCAATTTCCACCTGCCGCGCAGCACACTGCTGATCCTGGTGAAAACACTAGGCGGAGATGCCTTAATTCACGAAGCCTACCAGCAAGCCATCGCCGAACGCTACCGTTTCTACAGTTACGGCGACGCCATGCTCATTCTGTGAACGGGCCAGCCTGACGACGCTGGCGTGGTCAGGTGGTACCGCCACGTCTAGACCACGATTGCAAATGCTTCTCGTTGTTTCCGAGACAGCATGGACGAGGCCTGTTCGTCACCGACAAAATCCTCTTTGACTGGGTCCCAAGCTAGTTTCCTGTCCAACGCCATCGCAATATTTGCCAGGTGACAAACGCTTACGGAGCGATGATGGGAAAAGCAGTCGGAGATCGGTTGGTTTCGACTTTTCACACAATCAAAGAAGTTCTGCATGTGTGGAACAACCTTTCCACCGTAGAGCTTTTCGACTTCCTGGTTCAGCCAGTCGGTGTCTTCTTTACTCGCCATAATCTCCTCAACCGGCTTGCCCGAAAGCCCCCCTCGATTCACACGAATCCGTCCCTTCTCCCCTTCGATGATCAACTCATTCCGTCCGCTATTGAGTACGATCTCATGACCGTTCGCAAATTTCATCGTGGTATCAAACGAATGCGCGACGTTGTAGCAGTCCGGCTCCTTATTGAATTCCCCTTTCCCCTCAACAGAAACCGGCCCCGTCTTTTCCATTCCCAGGGCCCACATGGCGATGTCTGTGTGATGCACTCCCCAATCGGTTACCTGCCCTCCCGAGTACTCCTGCCACCAACGAAACTGATAGTGGGTCCGCTCCTTGATATAGGGAGTCATCGGAGCCTGTCCAAGCCATAAATTCCAATCCAGGTGTGCCGGCGGATCTGATTCAGTAAACGGGCCACCCTTTTGTGCCCGCCCCACCGAAGAAATCGCCTTGAGTTTTTCACCAAGACGCCCGCTGCGGGCAATCACAACCGCTTTCAAGAATCGGCTCGCATACTCGCTACGCTGCTGGGTACCGACCTGCAAAATCCGTCCTGTCTGCTTGACGGCTTTCTGTGCCAGTTTTCCCTCATCAACCGTTAGCGTCAACGGCTTTTCACAATAGACATCTTTCCCCGCCTGCATAGCTTCGATGGCGATCTTGACATGCCAGTGATCGGGGGTCCCAATCGTGATGACATCGATGTCCTTTCGGTCGAGTACCTGACGGTAATCCTGATACACATCACAGCCAAACGGTTTGGCAAAGCCCATGGCTCGGTTCTTGTCGGCATCACAGCAAGCCACCATCTGCCCCAGACGGGCTGCCTGTCGCCCAATCCCCGAACCGCGGCCCCCGACACCAATCGAAGCGACCTGCAGCTTGTCCTGTTCTGCCGCCGCGCGTGCCGCACTGGTCCACAAGTACGGTACCGTTACTGCCGGCGCTACGGCGGCGGCCTTCAGAAATTCGCGACGTTGGGTCGTCATAACAAGATCCTTCTGTATTGAGTTCCAGTGTTTGAGCCATGTCAGGCTGCCGCCCAACTTCCGCGTCAAATCACTGGACGGCCGCTGCCAGTTAAACCGGGTCCGCGAGCCTAAAGCAT
>MDTE01090320.1_pt1 | contig 29895 bp, 32 predicted proteins | sample 811231 | NCBI WGS metagenome assembly MDTE01 (sample SAMN05326651, study PRJNA326480) | marine metagenome | isolation source: seawater | place: Indian Ocean: Red Sea | collected 2010 | reverse complement strand
TGGTGACAAGCTTGATTTCAAAGTAACTAACTTTGATAAAGAAAAGTTAAGAATTTCTCTCGGGTTAAAACAACTTACAAGCGATCCTTGGGAGAACATTAAAGAAACTTTTCCTATTAACTCTATTCATAAGGCTAAAGTTTCTAGTATTGCTGAATATGGCTTTTTTGCAGAATTAGATTCAAATACAGAAGGTCTGGTACATATTTCTGAAATTGATTGGACTAACAAAAGCATTCATCCATCCAAAGTTGTTTCATTAGGCGATGAAGTTGATGTGATGATTTTGGAGATTGATATAGATAAAAGAAGGGTCTCTCTCGGAATGAAACAATGCCAAGAAAATCCTTGGTTAACCTTTTCAGAAAGTAACAGCCTTGGAGATGTTGTCAAAGGCGAAGTGAGATCAATTACAGATTTTGGAATGTTTATAGGTCTTGATGGAAATATTGATGGACTTGTTCATTTGTCGGACCTTTCTTGGAATCAATCTGAAGAGGAGGCAGTCAAAGCCTATGTTAAAGGTCAGGAAGTTGAAGCCGTCATTCTTGGAATAGATCCCCATAAAGAAAGGATTTCTCTCGGGATAAAGCAACTCTCTGAAGACGTATTTGATACCTTTGCTAAAAATAATCCAAAAGGGACTGAATTAACTGGATCTGTAAATTCAATCGGAGAAGATTTAATCTTCATTAACTTGGCTGAAGACGTAATTGGAAAAATCAAGACCAAAGAATTCAAAGATAATCTTCCATCGGAAGGTGACGCTATAACTTCTCTTGTAACATCAATAGATAGAAAAAATAGACAAGTAAATTTATCTGTTTTTGCATTAGAAAAATCTCAAGAAAAAGAGCTTATAAAAGAAAATATTTCTAAAAATAAACAGATTGAGTCTGAAACTAAAACTTCAATAGGCGATCTCATCCAAGAGGAATTAAGCGATCCTTCAAAGGATTAAATGAAGAAATCTGATCTCATTTTTTTATTATCAAGGAATCTTCGGGATTACAACGAGATAGACATAAATCTCTCAGCTGACTTAATACAAAAAGCAATTAGCGAATCATTGAGAAAAAGAAACAGAGTAGAAATTAGAGGTTTTGGATCTTTTTGTATTAGAGACAGAAAATCTATCAGAGCCAGAAATCCTAAATCAGGTGAGTCAATAGAGTTACCAAAAAGGTCAATACCATATTTTAGGGCTTCTAAATTATTAAAACAGAGGATCAATTAGATTATGTTAAAATAATTACATGAAATATTTTTATTTCATTCTGCTAATTTTTCTGATTGCTTTCTTTTTTATATTTACTAATCTTAATTCAGACATAATTGTATTAGATTTATTTTTTGTAAAAATTGAAGGCATATCTGTCGGATTCTCCATGCTTTTTTCTGTTCTTGTTGGAGCTATAATTTCACTTATTCTTCAGTTACCAAAATTATTTAGTCGAAATTCAAAAGCTCCTTTTAAAAAAGATGAAAATCCTCAAACCTAAACAAATTATCATTGCATTGGACTTCGATACCCTTGAGGAAGCGACACACATTGCTGAACTACTAGATCCAAAAATTTTTAGATTAAAAATCGGCAAACAACTATATGCTAGTGAAGGACCTCGAATCATAGATAGTTTAAATGCACAAGGCTTTGACATTTTTTTAGATTTAAAGCTCCACGACATTCCTAATACAGTCTATAAAGCAATGAAGAACCTACTCAATCACAAAGTATGGATGACAAATATCCATCTTCTCGGAGGAGAAGAAATGATACAGGCCGCCTTAGAAGCAAGGGAAAATGTAAAGAGCGAAGCTCTTTTAATTGGAGTTACTGTTCTTACAAGTTTGAATGAAAATAATATTAAAAGCATGGGTTTTTGCACTCAAGTTTCGGAACTAGTTAAAATCCTTTCTGAGAGTGCAAGGGAAAATGACATTGATGGTGTGGTGTGCTCAGCCAAAGAAGTTCCTGAAATCAAAAAAAATTTAGGAGAAGACTTTATTACAGTAACCCCAGGAATTAGAATACAAGAGAAATATAATGATCAGTCAAGAGTTGGAACTCTAAAAGAAGCTTCAAAAAATGGAAGCGATTATATTGTTTTAGGAAGAGAAATAACTGCAACAAAGGATATCTCTAAAATGATAAAAAAAGTTGAATCGTATATAATGTAAAAATGGATAACAATTGGCATGTAGTCAAAGAAGATGACAGATATGTTGTGCTAGATAATAATTCTCTGTCAAAACTCGTTCCTAGCATTACTAAGTTAAATCCAAATAAAAGTACTTCTGGCCATAAGCATGAGGGTCAAGAAGAAGTTTATGTTTTTTATAAAGGAACAGGAATAATGCAAATTGATGATTCCAAATTCATGGTCAAGCAAGGAGATGTTATTCCAGTTCCGGACGGTGCTTTTCATAGAGTCTTTAATGAATCCAATGACATTTTAGAATTTGCTGCAATTTTTAATGGCGAAAGGCATACCGAAGACAAGCCTAATTAGTAAAATTTATATTTTAAAATATCCAGCAATAGCATTTTTTTCTATTCTAATTTTATCTTTTTCTGTATTTGTGAGGGCAGAGTCTTACGCTGTTGCCTCAAGGCATCATCTTGCTACAGACATAGGAATCAAAATTTTAGAAGAAGGAGGGAATGCGGTTGATGCGGCTATTGCCGTAGCATTTGCCTTAGCTGTTGTAAATCCGTCAGCTGGCAACCTTGGCGGAGGCGGATTCATGCTAATTCATTTAGCTCAAAAAAATAAAACTTATTCTATCGATTATAGGGAAAGAGCTCCCATCAAGTCATATGAGAAAATGTTTCAAGATGATAATGGAAAAATTATCAAAGGACTTAGCTTAAATTCAATTTTAGCTTCAGGAGTTCCAGGAACAGTATCAGGTATGTTCTATGCCTCTGAAAAATTTGGTTCATTAGATATAAGATCATTAATTAATCCTTCAATTGAATTAGCAAGAAAAGGTTTTGTTTTATCTGATTTTCAGGCGAACAACTTAAATAAGTACAAGGAAAAATTCTCAAAGAATAAAGAAGCAAAGAAAATATTTACAAAACCTAATGGATTTTCAAAAGGAGATATTTTAGTGCAAACAAACCTTGCTAATACTCTAGAGAGAATTTCTAAAAATGGAAAAGAAGAATTCTATTCGGGAGATACAGCTAAACAAATTGCAAATTTCTTTCAAACAAATGGGGGCATTCTAAGTTTAAAGGACTTGAAAAATTACAGGCTAAGAATTCTTGAGCCTGTTTGCGGAAGTTACAGACTTTACAAAATTTGTTCTATGGCTCCGCCAAGCTCTGGCGGAATCGCTCTAATTCAAATTTTAAACATTCTTGAAAATTTTGATGTTAGCAAACTTGAGCATAACTCAGAAGAATATTTAAAAATTTTAATTTCTGCTATGGATTATGCTTACAAAGATAGAGCTCGATATCTCGGAGATCCAGATTTTTTTGAGGTACCTCAAGATTTACTTACATCAAAAAAATATGCGGGTGACATTTATAAGAATATACAAGAAAAAAAAATACCTGCAAAAATTAATGTCGAAATAAATGAAAGTGAAGAAACAACCCATTTTTCTATTTTAGATAAATGGGGTAATGCAGTAAGCAATACTTATACTCTTAATACTGCTTACGGATCTGGCATAATTCCTTATGGAACTGGAATTCTCATGAATAATGAAATGGATGATTTTTCTTCCAAACCTGGTCATCCAAATGTGTATGGATTGATAGGGTCCGAGGCAAATAAGATAGAGCCTAAAAAAACTCCTCTCTCTTCAATGTCGCCCGTCATAGTTTTTCAAGATAATATTCCTTACCTGATTACAGGTTCCCCAGGCGGTTCAACAATCATTACTAGTGTATTGCAAGAAATTTTAAATATACTTGATTTTAAGATGTCCTTAGAAGAATCTTCAAAAAAAAGTAGAATTCATTTTCAACATAAACCTGACATTTTATTTCATGAAAAACTTGATAATAGCCTTATAAAATTCCTTAAAAAAGATAGAAAGCTCATCAATAGAAAATTAGGCGAAATACACTCTATTTTACTTAGAGAAGACCATATTGAGGCATTTTCTGATAAGAGAAGACCAGATGGAAAAGCAATCTCAATTTACAAATAAAAAATCACTATTTGATAAAAATATTAATGTTCCAGACTTACCTGGAGTTTACAAATTTTACAATTCAGAAAAAAAAATTATATACATAGGAAAAGCTAAAAATCTCAAAAATCGGATCAAGAGCTACTTAAGTTTTAGAAAAGGAGAAGGTAAAAGAATAGGTAAACTTAAGTCATCAATAAAGTATATTGAAACTATTATTACCAAAACAGAATCAGATGCCTTAATTTTAGAACAAGGTTTAATTTCAAAAATACGTCCTCCATTTAACATTCAATTTAGAGATGATAAATCTTATCCAGCAATTCATCTATCAACTTCAAAAGATTATCCAGCGATCTACGTCTCTAGGCAAAAGGACTCCAAAAGCACCGTATTTGGTCCTTTTGCCAATGTCGGAGCTATGAGACTCAATGTAAGTTTAATAAGATCCTTATTTAAAATAAGGAATTGCAAAGACATAAATTTTAAAAATAGATCAAGACCATGTATTGAGTACCAAATGAATAGGTGCTCGGCTCCTTGTGTAGGAAATATTTCAAAAGAAGATTATGCATTTGATGTAAAAAATGCTTTGAATTTTCTTTCAGGAGATACTAAAAACGTAATTTCTGAGCTTCAAAAAAACATGGATTTTTATTCTGAGAAGAAAGACTATGAAAGAGCAGCAATTTATAGAGATAAAGTTCAGTCTATTAGAGATACTCAAAAGAAACAGAATGTATTAACTGGATACGATAATTTAGATGTTTTCGTAGTAAGAAGAAATAAATTTAACTGTTGCATAAGCGTCCTTAGAATTGAAGATAGTTGGATTACAAGCTCTCAAAATTATTATCCAAACTCAAAAGATAATATTTCTGGAGAAGAACTATTATCGGTTTTCTTAGAAAGTTATGTAATTGATAACAAAGACAGAGAATCAATTAATATACTTTTTCAAGGAGGAATTTCAAAAGAAACAAAAGATTTTTTAATTAATTTAAATTTTCCAAAAATAATTATTCATAAACTCAATAACCAAAACAAAAATTTGATTGATATTTGTGCCTCTCAAGCAGAAGATGCTTTGTCAAGAAATAACAATTATTCTTGGGTTCAAAATTGTTTTGACTATCTTGCAGATTTTTTGCAAATAGAAACTATAAATAAAATAGAGGGGTTTGACATCAGTCACACCTCTGGAAAAAATGTTTCATCTTCTTGCGTATCTATAACAAAAGACGGACCTAATAAGAAAAATTATAGAGTCATGAATATTAAAAAAGATACCAACAATGATTACCTAGCTTTAAGTGAAGCCATTCAAAGAAGGTGTAAAAACTTACAAAAAAATGACTTAAGCTTTCCTGAGGTAATTATATTAGATGGAGGTAAGGGTCAATTAAAAACTGTTATAAAAAATCTAGATAAAAAATTACTAGAAAAAATAAAAATTGTTTCGGTTTCAAAAGGTCCAAATAGAAAAGAAAAGTATGATATTTTGCATTATGGTGAGAGCAGTTATGAATTAAGCAATAAAGATGAGATATCGAAGGTCATTCAATTGGTTAGAAATGAATCTCACCGCTTTGCAATCAATCACCATAGAAAGAGAAGATCTAAAGAACTTTTTTCATCTAATCTAGATGGAATAAATGGGTTAGGCCCAAAGCTAAAATTAAATCTTATTAGATATTTTGGAGGCATTGAAAAGATCAAAGAAGCATCTTTAGACGATTTAAAAGCTACTCCAGGCATTGGAGAAAGCAAAGCAAAAAAAATATTCAGCTATCTAAATAATTGAAATGACATTTCCAAATATTTTATCTGTTTCAAGGATATTTCTTTCAGTACCTATTATTGTTTTATTTGAAAACGAATTAATTTTATTTTCAATTTTTACTTTCATCATCGCTTCTATAACAGACTACTTAGATGGTTATTTTGCTCGCAAGAACAGCCAAGTCTCTCATACCGGTGCCTTGCTCGATTTATTAGCTGATAAAGTTTTTGTATCTGTATTATTAATTTGGATGACATTTCACTTTGATAGTATCTTAGTTTTGATTTCATCGATCTTGATTATTTCTAGAGAGATCTCAATAAGTTATCTGAGATTGTTTATTATTTCCAAATCAAAAAATATAGATGAAACCAAATCTGATTTATTGGGTAAATATAAAACTGCTTTCCAAATGATTGGGCTTGGCTTAATACTGGTTTCTCCCTTAGTTTCAGACATTTTTATGTTTAGCGTTGGTTTTTTATTTTTAAGTGCTTTAGTGTCTTGGTACTCTTTAATTCAATATTTAAATAAATGGATTCTTTAAACCATACATATAAAATAGCACAGCGGCTGAGTGGCAGAGTGGTCATGCAGCGGATTGCAAATCCGTCAACGCCGGTTCGATTCCGACCTCAGCCTCCACAATTTATCATTTCTATAATCCACATCTTTAAATTCGTTTATAATTAATTTTTGATTAAAAGCATGAAAAAAGTATTAGTAAGTGGAGGTTTTGATCCCATTCATATTGGCCACTTAAGACTTTTTAACAAAGCCAAATCTCTTGGAGGCCACCTAACAGTAATATTGAACAACGATGAATTCTTACTGAGAAAAAAGGGATTTATTTTTATGCCTTTTGAGGAAAGAAAGGAAATCCTTTTAGGACTTACTTCTGTAGATGAAGTTTTTCAATCTATTGATAGAGACGAGACAGTAATTGAAAGCATTAAAAAGATATTAACAGAAAGAGAAATAGATATTTTTGCAAACGGCGGAGATAGAAAAAATGTAGGAGATATTCCAGAATACGAAATATGTAAAAAAAATAACATTGAAATGATTTTTGACGTCGGAGGTGAAAAAGCACAGTCAAGTTCAAGTCTTGTATCTCCTTTTATAAATTATAAAGAAGAAAGACCATGGGGCAACTTTGAAAATCTTATTGAAGGTAAAAAATATCTTGTTAAAAAACTTTCTATAAATCCAAAACAGAGGCTAAGTTTGCAATACCATCTTCAAAGATCAGAACACTGGGTTGTTCTTAGTGGTGAAGGGATAATTACCATAGATGATAAAGAAATAAACTGTAAATCAGGTTCAAGTTTCTTTCTTGATAAAAGACAAAGGCATAGGATTGAAAATATTGGATCTGAAACTCTTGAAATTGTAGAAGTTCAACTTGGAGAAGCTATTTGCGAGGAGGATATAATTAGAATTGAGGATAATTACGGTAGAAAATAAGCCAAATTTTTAAACTTTTCATTAATTCGTTGCAAACAAAAAAATAGATCAGGATTTATTACATTTACTTCAAAAAACGAAATAATGAAAATTAAAAAGGCAATAATCCCCATAGCGGGTTTGGGAACAAGAATGCTTCCGGCTACAAAAGCCATTCCAAAAGAATTACTTCCAATTTTCGATAAGCCATTGATTCAGTATGTAGTTGAAGAGGCTATAGATGCTGGTATCAGTGAGATTATATTTGTAACCAGATCAGGAAAAGAGGCTATCGAAGACCACTTTGATGTTAATTTTGAATTAGAGTACTTGTTAGAAAGAAAAGGTAAAAAAAAATCTCTTAAATCAATAAAAAATGTAATTCCAAAAGAAATAAAAATTTCTAGCGTAAAACAGGACAGAGCGTTAGGACTGGGTCATGCAATTCTTTGCGCTTCTCACCTGATTGATAAAGGAGAATATTTTGGAGTCTTATTACCAGATGAGTTTGTCTTGACGAAAGAATTGAAAAGTGATTTTTTTGAAATGATTAAAAACTTCAATTTAAATCCTAGTGGACAAATTTTAGTTGAAAAAATAAAGAAACAAGATGTTGTTAACTATGGGATTGTCGATTTGAAGAATAAATCCCAAAATTCACGATCTATGAAAATTAGAAGCCTTATTGAAAAACCCTCTAAATCCAAAGCACCATCTAATTTTAGGATTATTGGAAGATATATTTTACCTTATGAAATTTTTTCACTAATAAAGAAACTTCCTGCTGGGAAAGATGACGAAATTCAATTAACTGATGCATTGAATTTATTAATTGAACAGAGAAGCTTTACTCTGAATGCTTTTAAATCAAGGTCAAGTATCTTTGATTGTGGGACAAAAAAAGGATTTATTGGTGCTAATATAGCAATTGCCTCTAAAAACAAAGATATTTTAAATTATATTAAAGAGATTATTCATGCATAGCCCAGGTGGTGGAATTGGTAGACACAAGGGACTTAAAATCCCTCGAAGGTGACTTCGTGCCGGTTCAAGTCCGGCCCTGGGTACCAAACTAAATTAAAATAAAAAAATATAGAGTGACCTTAAGGTCAATTTCAAGAGATTAAAAGAATCAGCAAATTATCACTTAAAAAATTTTACTAAAAATTTATAAGAATAAGATAAAATTGAAAAAAATTTGGTAAAAAATCTTAATGATAGATTTAGAAAATAATTCAAATCACAATGATTTTGGAGAAATAGATATACGTGAAGTTTTTTCTATTCTTTTCCAAGGTAAAAAAATTATTATCTTCATAACAGGCTTAATCTCTATAGCTGGCATTATTTATAGTTTGCTTTTACCAAATATATATGAGTCTAAGGCTTTACTAGCTCCGGTTGAAGAGGATTCTTCCATATCAGCTGCACTAGGCAACTATGGTGGCCTCGCAGCTCTTGCCGGAATATCCCTTCCAACTGTAACCAAAGATAGTAATTCTGTTAAAGCTATCGAAATGATGGGTTCTTTAAGTTTTTTTGAAAATAATTTTTTGCCTAAAATATTTTTGCCAGATTTGATGGCAATTGATTCTTGGGATCATAAGAGTAATACGATGATTTATGACGAAGATACTTTTGATATTAGCTCTAACTCTTGGGTAAGAGAGTTCTCATATCCTGAAAAATTGATACCAAGTGCACAAGAAAGTTTTGAAAAATTTGAAGAAGAACATTTTAAGTTGATCGAAGATAAAACAACAGGTTTCGTAACCTTGTCTGTGAAACATAACTCGCCATTTATCGCACAAAAATGGGTAGAAATAGTTGTTCAAGAAATTAATACATTCTACAGACAGAAAGACAAAACTCAGGGGGAAGAAACAGTTGCATATCTTTATGAACAAATGATGAAGACTACTTTATCTGAAATTAAAGAGGTTACAGCAGAACTTTTGCAGAGAGAAATTCAAAAGCTTTCTTTAGTTGAAGTAAATGAAAATTATGTTTTTGAATATATCTATCCTCCATCAGTAATGGAAAAAAAATCTGAGCCCTTGAGGATACTTATTGTCATTATATTTTTAGTTCTGGGAATTATGTTGAGTGTTACCATTGTCTTGTTAAAGCATTACTTTTTTACAGATCAAAAAAAAGATGTAGAAAAAGTTGCAAGCTAAAATACATTCATGAGTAATTTGATAAGGTGGGTTGAATTTACTTCTTTAGGAGACCATAGAGGTTCACTTGTTGCGATAGAAGAAAATAAAATTGTCCCATTCAATATCAAACGAGTTTATTACATGTTCAATACAATTAAAGGAGTTGTTAGAGGGAAGCATGCTCACTTGCAATTAAAGCAAATAATGTTGTGCGTTACTGGTAACTGTAGGATTACATTAGACAATGGTTTTTCCAGAGAATCAGTTATTCTAGATTCTCCTACTAAAGGTTTACTTCTAGAGGGATTAATATGGAGAGAGATGAGTGACTTTAGCGATGATTGCTTATTGCTTGTTTTGGCAAGTGATTTTTATGATGAAGATGATTATATAAGAGATTATGATGAGTTTAAGAGGCTAGTAAAACCATGATCCCTTTTTTAGACTTAAAAAAAATTAATGCAATTTATAGAGAAGATTTAATTTTAGCTTGCAAGGAAGTTATAGATTCCGGATGGTACATTCATGGCGATCATGTAAAAAAATTTGAACAGCAGTTTTCAAAATATTGTGGAGTCGATCAATGCATTGGAGTAGCTAGCGGCTTGGATGCTTTAATACTTGCTTTGAAAGCTTGGAAAAATTTAGGATTTCTTAAAAGCGGCGACGAAGTTATAGTACCTGCCAACACTTATATTGCAGATATTCTTGCAATTACTCAAAATGACTTAAAACCTTGCTTTGTAGAGCCTGATGAAGAGACATTCAATATCTCTCCAACAAATATTAAAAATTCTATTAATGACAGGACTAAAGTAATTTTAGCAGTTCACCTATATGGGCGCCTTGCCCCAATGGATGAAATAATGAAAATTTCAAAAAAATATAATCTTTTAGTTCTTGAAGATGCTGCGCAAGCTCATGGAGCTTTTTTTAACGGGAAGAAAGCAGGAAGCTGGGGACAAGCAGCTGCATTTAGCTTTTATCCAGGAAAGAATTTGGGAGCTTTCGGTGACGCTGGAGCTTTGGTTTCAAGTGACAAAGCTCTTGTAGAAAATGTAAGGCAGCTTGGAAATTATGGCAGTTCAAAAAAATACTTTAACTCTATAAAGGGCGTTAACAGTCGATTGGATGAGTTACAGGCAGCTCTTTTATCTATAAAGTTGAAAGATCTTGATAATGCAAATGACCACCGTCGAGAAGTTGCTCGTAGATATTATGAAAATATCAACAATTCTTTTATTAATATTCCTCCTCTTGGAGGAAAAGATCATGTTTATCATCTTTTTGTCATAAGATCAGAGTTTAGAGATGAATTATCTCAACATCTAAATAAATGCGGTGTCCAAACTTTGATTCATTATCCAATACCGCCTCATAAACAGGATGCATTTAAAGAGTTTAATAATCTTAGCTTTCCTTTTACTGAAAAATTGAATGACGAAATTATTAGTATCCCTATTAGCCCGGAAATGTCAGAAGCAGATGTTAATATTGTTATTGATTCATGTAATTCTTTCAAAAAATAGAGAACTATTAAATAAAAATGTTTGTTATTTATTTTAAAGTTAAACCATTATGACTAAACCTATTGTTTATGTTGGTATGAGTGCCGATTTAATACATCCTGGTCATCTCAACATAATTTCTAAAGCTGCAAGCCTAGGAAGCGTAACTGTTGGTCTTTTAACTGATAAGGCCATTGCTTCTTATAAACGCGTACCATTTATGAATTATAAGCAGCGTTTAGCAGTCATATCTCAGATAAAAGGCATAGATAATGTTATTGAGCAAACAACATTAGACTATGGGCCGAATCTTAAAAAGATAAAACCTAAGTATGTTGTCCATGGGGATGATTGGAAAAAAGGAGTTCAAGCTAAAACCAGACAGATTGTTATTGATTTGCTTGAGACGTGGGGAGGCAAGCTTGTAGAAGTTCCATACACACAAGGAATATCCTCATCTACTCTAAATACTGCGATAAAAGAACTTGGCACAACTCCAGATATACGTCGCGCCAGCTTAAAAAGACTTTTAGATGCAAAACCATTAGTTAAATTTCTTGACATTCATAATGCTCTGTCTGGTCTAATTATTGAACATACAAAGATAGAGATTGATGGGAAAATAGATGAGTTCGATGGTATGTGGGGCAGCAGTCTTACAGATAGTACATCAAGAGGAAAACCAGATATTGAAGCAGTAGATGTTAGCTTACGAATGTCTTTATTGAATGAAGTTTTAGAAGTGACAACTAAACCAATAATATTTGATGCTGACACAGGAGGACAAATAGAACATTTTGAGTTCACTGTGCGTACTTTAGAACGACTAGGAATATCTGCAGCAATTATTGAAGATAAAACAGGATTGAAGAGAAATTCCCTTTTAGGAACCGACGTTCCTCAACAGCAAGATTCTATTGAAAATTTCTGTAATAAAATTCGTAGGGGCAAAGCAGCTTTGGCAACGCAAGAATTTATGATTATTGCGAGAATTGAAAGTCTTATTTTAGAAAAAGGTATGGATGATGCCTTAAAAAGAGCAGAAGCATATTTAGATGCCGGGGCCGATGGGATAATGATTCACAGCAGAAAAAAAGACCCCGCAGAAATATTTGAATTTTGTCTTAACTATAATCGATTAAAAAATCGAAAGCCTTTGGTTGTCGTTCCTTCAAGTTTTAATTCTGTGACAGAAGAAGAATTAGAATCTTATGGGGTCAATATCGTTATATATGCTAATCATTTGCTTCGATCTGCTTATCCAGCGATGACAGCAACAGCTAACTCTATTCTGAAAAATAAGAGAAGTTTAGAATGTGATGAGAAATTGCTTTCAATTGAGAAAGTTTTAGAGCTTATACCTGGTACAAGATAATGATTCCTCCTAAGATTTTTTTTCATGAGTTGGTGAATAATGGAGTTAAAAAGTTTTCAGGAGTACCTGATTCATTATTAAAATATTTTTGCGCATACTTATCTGACTTTTCAGAAGAAGGGAATCACATAATTACAGCAAATGAAGGATCTGCCATTGGCCTTGCTGCCGGACAATATGCAATATCAGGAGATCCTTCGTTGGTTTATATGCAAAACTCTGGTTTTGGAAATGCTCTTAATCCTCTCCTTTCTCTCGCTGATCCGATCGTATATGGTATTCCGATGATAGTAATGATTGGTTGGAGAGGTGAACCAGGAGCAGAAGATGAACCACAGCATTTAAAGCAAGGAGCAAAAATGGAGTCAATATTGGCCGCATGTGAAATTCCTTATTATATTTTAGATCCAAATGAACAAAACATTCCTAGATTTATAAGCAAGTTGATAAATCATGCTAAAACTAGTAATTGTCCAGTTGCTATTTTAGTAAGACAGAATACTTTCTCTCCTTATGAGTCAAGAGCAAAAGCTCCTGAAATTTCTGTGATATCGAGGGAAGACGCTATAGAAGAAGTGCTAAATTTTAGTGATGAAAAAGATATATTTGTCTCGACAACAGGTATGCCTTCAAGGGAATTATTTGAAATTAGAGAAAAAAAAGAGGAAAAGCATAATAAGGATTTTTTAACTGTCGGATCAATGGGCCACGCCAGTATGATTGCCTTGGGTCTATCTCAAACATTTAAAAGCGGAAGGGTGTTTTGTCTTGATGGTGATGGAGCATCACTAATGCATTTGGGAAATTTGACTACAATTGGTCAGTCAAAAAGCGATAACTTAGTTCATGTCGTATTGAATAATGCCGCCCATGATTCTGTTGGAGGGCAGCCAACATGTGCTAATGAGATAAGTTTAAAGAATATCGCAAAAGCGTGTGGGTACAAAACTGCAATATCAATTAGTAAATTAGAGTCAATCGGTTCTGAAATAAAAAAACTTAGAAATTCTGCTGGTCCGCATTTCTTGGAGATTAAAATAAAAAAAGGAGCAAGATTTGATCTTGGTAGACCTACATTATCACCAAGCGCGAACTTAGATAATTTGATGCAGTTCCTAGAATTGCAATGAAATGAATTTTTTTAATCCCGTTAATATTACTAATAAGCCAGGTGCCAGACTAGCTTTAGTTGAGATTGTTAAGAATGCTGAAGTGCTTGTAATTTGTTCAGAGCAGACATTAAACAGATTAAATTTGGACAGTGTTCTGAAAAACTTTTCTAGTTTGCCTAATTTACAGTTTGAACACGGATTTGACAGCAATCCATCCTTAACTGATATGTCAAAGATTGCTGAAAAATATTTTTCAAAAAAAATTGATCTTATTATTGGACTTGGAGGAGGGAGTTCCATGGATGTAGCTAAAATTCTGTCCGTAACCATTCCTGCCAAGTCTAAAGGTATTCACATTTCAGAATTACTAGAAGATTCAAGCCTTTTTGAAAGAATTGAAGCTTTAGAATGTATCTTGGTGCCAACTACTGCTGGGACAGGAAGTGAAGTCACTCCCTTTGCAACGGTGTGGGATTATGATCAAAAAATTAAAAAATCCCTTTCTCATCCAACTATGTTTGCAAAAAAAGCCATAGTGGATAGTGAATTCCTATCTAATCTTCCATTGGATGTTGCATTATCTACTGGTTTAGATGCTTTAAATCAGGCGTTTGAATCTTTGTGGAATATAAATGCAAATGAAACTACTAGATCGTTCTCAGTAGAAGCCATTGTAAATAGCTTAAGGTCCTTAATTTTTCTTGATGAGTTGAGATCAAATACAAACTTGGCAAAAAATTTAGCAACAGCGAGTCTTTTAGCTGGATTATCTATCAGTCATACTAGAACATCGATATGTCATTCAATTTCATATCCCTTAACTCTAGTATTTGGGATTCCACATGGTCTAGCTTGTGGATTTTCTATGTTAGAAGTCTACACTTTCAATTCGAGTCATATTCAAGAGGATATTGACAATATTGAGAGCCAATTAAATGGAACTAAGATACCCGAAATTATAGATTTAGTTTTTAAAAAATATGATTTTGATAAATTAGTTAAACAGCATGTTGAGTATTCTGATGACATTTTAGATCTCTTGCCGCAGATGATAACACCTGGTAGAGCAGATAATAATATTCGTAAATTCGATAAATTGGAATTAGAAAATATCGTCCGAAATTCATGTTCACGAATAGGCCTAGAGACTAAGCATTGACATCAAAGGCATATTCAAAAATAAAAAAATTAATTAGATCCCAAGGCAAGCTATTTGTTGGATCTGGATTATTAACTTTTATTAGACTCAGTGCTGGACTTATTTTGTTAAAAATAGCAGCAATAATTGGGGGAAATTCAGCCGTTGCTATTTATGGACAAGCTCAAAATGTGGTTTCAATGGTTAACGGAATTTTGGCTAGTGGAGCAGGAGAGGGCGTTGTAAAGATGACCGCGCAAAATCAAGAAAATCCATCAAAAATCGACCTAATTAAATCCTCATCTGTCATGTTGGTAATTCTATCTTCTTTTGTACTAATTTTAATTTCCAGCATGTTCTGGGCATTTTTTATTGATTGGGCGAGTCTTGGTAAACTTACATGGCTTCAAATTATTATATATATCTTTGGAGGATTGTTAGCTTCAATTGGAACCTTGCTAATATCTCTAGCTAATGGATTTCAGCTTCTTGGCGATGTAGTTAAAATTAACATAGTTAGTATATTTTCATCATTAATCATCTCAGGAATAATCTTTTATCTAAATGGAGATTCCGTGATATTGATAATTCCAGCAATCTATTTTGGCTTGGTGGGAGTCTTTCAAGCAGGAATCTTATTAAAAAAAATTCGATTTCCAACAAATACTTTTGGCCTCATTGATTTCACTACCATCAAAAACTTAGGTGGTTTTATGTTTATGGCATTGGGTTCTTTTTTTATGACTCCATTTGCTCTCATTACCATTCGAGGATGGCTCATTCAAGACTTTGGTGCAGACTCTGCTGGTGATTGGGAATCTTCTAGAAAATTACTCGAGCTAGTAACAGCTCTTTTTACAGCTTATTTTGCAATGGTTTTACTTCCTAAACTAGCTAAAATATCTGATACAAAATTACTCAGGTTAGAAATCCTAAATAATGCTGTAGTGCTAATGGCCTTGTCTTTTTTGGCTTTATTGATTTTGTTTATTCTCAGAGATCAGGCTTATTATGTTGTTTTTTCTTCTGACTTCTCTTTCAGCTCTGATCTAATGGGCTCAAGAGCAATAGGTGAATTTTTACGATCTTTAATCTGGATTTTTGGTTTTATTCTGGTTGTAAAAGCAAAAGTAAAATTATACTTATTAACAGGATTTGTTTATATGCTTGCTCTACTCTTTACTTCTTGGTTTATGATTGGAGCATACGGAGTTATAGGGGCAAATTACGCTTATATATTAAGTAATTCGTTAATGCTTGTTGTAAGTATTTTAATTTTTTATTACATCACTTCGAATTCTTATAATAAACCTAAATTATGAAAAAATATTCTTCTCTTAGTCTCGCTGTTCTTGGTACAGGTTGGTCTGGTTCAGGAGCATTGATCGACTTATTGAAAAAACAGTCTCAAATATCTAGTTATCCCTATGAACTTGACTTTTGGAGAAGGCCAAACGGGTTGCGAGATTTAAAAAGTCAACGCGAATTATTTATTTTTTTTGGGAAAGAAATTTTTGCGACTATTTACACAATTTTTAAATCTACATTTAAGTTACTGATTTACCCATCTTCTTTAAAAATTAACTTAAAAAAGATTTCTATTCATTCAAGGATGTTTTTTTTAATGTCTTTTTTCTTTTTCTTTACGATATTCTCTAAAGATGTCCAATCGAAAAAAAAATTTTTCATAAAGATATTTAAATTACTTTTTGGAGGCAGATTTTCTGTTTTTGTATTTGATCAAGCGGTTTTTCTTGAGCAAATAGATGATAGCGCATTGGGTGATTTAGGCGTGGATGCCTGCATAATTGTTTTAAGAGATGTTTATGATCAAGTTCAAGATTTATTGAACAATTCTAATTTTCTGAAGGTAAATACTATTAGAGAAAGTTTCTTCTTAGGAGCACAAGACGATTTTGGTTCAAATCCAAATAGTCTCCAATTAAATTTAATACTGCTTACTTTGAGGGAGCGAATGCGTAAATTGACAGAGTTAGTTGATAAGCATCCTGGCTCTTTTTTAATTTTAAAGTTTGAAGACATAGTTCAAGATACTGACTCGATTATCTCAAGGGTGAATGAATTTTTACAATCAAAAGGATTTCCTACTTCTTTTATTGATTTTGAAGGGTCGGATGAAATTTTTATCAATTCAAAAAAAAATATCGGCATTGGAAAACAAACGAGCTGGACAAAAATGCCTTTGATGAAGGAAATAAATAGCAACATTGATTCTATAGTAAATAAATTTAAATAAGAGAAAGATAAAATACTAAAATGATTTTGGAAGTATTTAGTCAATTCGATAAGAGCAAACTTTAAAAGATATATGTTGATATGAGAATAACTCTTCTTATTCTGGTTTTTAACAACGAAGCTTTTATTGAAAGAACACTGTTATCTATTTTAAATAACAATACCAGACACTTTGATGTAGTTATAAATGATGATAATTCAATAGACAGTTCAGTTTACATAATTGAAAAGTTCTTAAAGGATTATAAAGAAAAGACTAAAAAATGGCGTTTAAATTTAAATAAAGTAAATCTTGGAATTAATTCTTCAATTAAAAATATATTAGAAAAAGACAAAAATGATTGGGTTAAGATACTCGCTGGCGATGATGAGTTCGAGCAAGACTCATTAAATGAATATTATCGCCTTGCTGGTGTAAGCAACTCCTTTTCTAGTATCGTTTTATCAGACATGAGCTTAATAAATGAAGATTCAGAGTTTATTTCTAAAAGAAAAAGTCTTGATCCATATTTTTATGAAAATAATTTCCTTAAGACTACTAACTTTTACCTGAATACCATCAATGCTCCAACAGTTATGATTGGCCGAAAGAATTTACTATTGGCGCTAGATAAGACAAAAGTAAAAAACTTAGAGGATTGGCCGATTCTACGTTTTTGCGTTTCTAGAAATTTTGTTTTTAATATTTGTAATAAATCTTTGATCAAATATAGATTGCACCAAAATTCTCTTTCTTCCTCATACAATTCTTCAGCTTTTTCATTAAAAAATAAGGATAAAATTAGAGATCAAGTAGAGATTTTGCTAAACGAAAATAAACTTATGTCTAAATCTTTCTTCGTTCAATTTGGAATCTACTTACAACTAAAAATTTTAAAAACAGACAGCCTTTTAATGCAACTTTTTTATAAAGTACTAAAACTTTTTAATCTTCAGTTCTGTATATTTAGGCTACTTTCTTTACTCAATGTAATGAGAAAATAATTTTTGAATTCAAAGAACAGATAAGAAATTTTATCAGTGAAAAGCTATAGTCTTCTTTTTGTCAAATGGTTTTAGGGGGCTTAAAATATTTTTAGGTATTCCAATATATAAAGAATATACTATAAAGCTTAAATTTTCTGGAAGGATCATTCTAATGGTAGTAAATAATATGCAACTAGGACCTTACACAAAATGGAGAACACAAAATCAAGAAAGCTACATACCTCAAATCAATGATTTTGAGTGGAAAATATTAAGTGAAACTTATGAAAATGATCATTGTTTTAAAACTATAGGCTGTAAACATTGCCTTTCAAATAGTATTTTTAAATGAATATTCTTATTGCAGTTATATTTAACTTTTTTTTGGTTTCTTCTTTCTATTGTTATAGAAGGATGAGAGGCCTAAAAGATTTTTATTTAGATGTCTGGACCACGGTATTAATTGTTGCTTTGTTACCAACAATTTTTGGTATTAACGTATTTTTACTATCTGACTATGAGATGCCTTGGGGTCTAAATAACGAACTTAGGGAAGGCATAATTCCGCAAGTTTACATAGAATATTATGTGTCTTGGTGCTTACTTTTTTTATTTTTAGGTCTTGGGGCAAAAGTTATTAGAACCCCTGACATTAGAATAATAACAAAAAGTTGGACGGAGGTTCGTCACAAAAATTTGTTTGATTTTTTTGTAATAACCTTTTTTTTGTTCATTATAGTTTATGACTTATATCTCATCGGAGATTTACCATTTTTTTATATTTTAAACGGAGATATTGAAGGCGCAGAAGCTGCAAAAGGAGATTTTTTTAATGCAAGACTATCGTCAAGCATCCCACTTTTTGGCTATCTAATGAAATATTTCCCGTTATTTGCTCTAGGGTGGACTTTTGATAGATTACTAAGTGATAACAAACGTTTAGGTTTCGGCCTTATTTTACTAGTTAGTGTTATTTATTCTGGGCTAACTCTTATCAAAAGCTATGCACTAATGCCCGTTATAGTCTGTTTCATAATTTATTTTGCTTATGGAAAATATAAGCTAAATTTTAGGTTTCTAATTAGATCAATTGCAATATTATTCATTGTTGTTACGCTCCCCTTCTTTTTACTTTCTGAAGAAGGGTTTTCAATTACAGTTTTTTCTTCCATTCTAGAGCGTATTTTTTTAGTGCAAATTCAAGGAGCTTTCCTCATAAGAAGCCATTACGATGCGATGATGGTGGAGGCTTTACTAGAAGGCGCGCCTCTCGTTAAAAGGCTGGGTTTTGAGACTTTGGATCCGGCTGCAGGCGTGTTAGATAAGATTTGGGGAGAAGATGGATTCCTTAAAGGGTTTGTAAATGTTAATTCTCACTTCATTGGGCAAGGCTTTGTAATGTTAGGACCAGCAATATCGGTAATTGGGCCTATTATTATATTTCTTAACTTTGCTATTATCACATTAATATCTCGTGTTTTTACTGGAAGCCCATTCAATCGAGTAACTAATATAATATTGATTACTGTAGCTGCCTTAATTCCAATAAATAATAATTTTGGGAATACTCTTTATTTTAAGGGTGTTTTTGCTTATATAATTTTATTATTTGTTCTGTGGCCTATTTATTCACTATCATCAGGCAAGGGTCAACGAGGACTCAAAATAGATAAATTAGTCGCTGAGACTTAATTATTTTTAAAATGTTTTTTTAATTTTTTAAATTATCTTTAGATGATGACGATAACTTTTTTTTGTCAATATCTCTTTTCAAGAGATGGAACCCAAAGCGGACATACTTCTTTGTTGAGGCAGTTCATACCTCAGCTTATCGAGAGAGGTTTTAATGTTGAAGTAATTTCTTTAGGAGGCATTTCATCTTTTGAAGCGCCTTGCAAAGTACACATTTTGCAAAATTCGGATCATCAACTGGATTGGAGTTTTTCAAAAAAGTCAATTTTTTGGATAAAAATTTTTTTTAAGCTTTCGTTTTATGTTTTAAAAAATTTTAGAAAGTTAAAGAATTCAAAACTAGTTTCCTTAACTATTGGAGCAAGCTTTGTATTGCCATTATTTTTTAGAAATGTATATATATGGGAAAACGTAGCTTACTTTAAGAAGAGACCCTTAATTGATAAGCTAAGACTTAGAATGATGTCAGTTCTAAAAAGCACCATCGTAGTTCCAACTGAGTATGAGTTCAGTTTGATGAAAAAACTATTTCCCTCTCTCAATGTGAGATTCATAAGAAATTGGTATTCCCCTTATCTTGTAAAAAAAATTTTGAACGAAGATTCTGCTCCATTACTTTTCATGTCTGCAGGATTTTTACAACATAGGAAAGGATTTGATTTACTAATTAAGTCCATTAACCTAATAAAATCAAAAATACCATCTGAAGTGGAATTTCATATCTATGGAGAGGGTCCAGAAAAAGAAAATCTTTTAAAACAAATTAAAGATTATGCTTTGGAGAACATTATAATTTTAAAGGGTATTCGGAATAGTTTAGAATCAATCTATCCTGAATATGATGTTTTTATATTACCTTCAAGATTAGAAGGATTTCCTTTGGTAATGATAAATTCTTTAGCTTGTGGACTTCCATGCATAGCATTTGATTGTCCTACCGGGCCAGGACAAATAATTGAAACTGGCGTAAATGGGATTTTAGTGGAGGATGGAAATACTAAAGAACTTGCAACTGCAATACTGAATATTATTAATGAGGAAGATATTTCAATTTATTCTAAAGGTGCAGTTGACTCTACTAAAGATTATAGTATGACGAGTATCATTGATACCTGGATTGATATGATGTCCGATGCTAATTCTATCTAATTGGAAGTAAATGAGTGATTTAGATAAAATCAAAAATCGAGTCGAAAGAGAAAGGGAATGGCATGAAGAAAGGTTTTCTGATAATGATCTGAGATCAGGAACTGGAAGGTTTTATCATGCTTTAAAAAATTGGTATGGAGACTATGATAAGTATTGTCTTTCTTCAAAATGCCATAGAGCCCTTGAAGTAGGTGCAGGATTAGAAACAATTTCATTAGAAAATGAGATAACTTTTTCACTTTCTTCCATCGATATTTCTCCGAAAGCCATTGCTGCTCTTAAATCAAAGATAATTTCTTCAAATGTGACTTTTGAGGTGGCTGATGGTCATAACCTCCCTTATTATGATGATGAGTTTGACCTTATTTTTGCACGAGGAGTGTTGCATCATTTGGACCTCGAGGCAGGCATTTCGGAGCTTAAAAGAGTTTTATCTCCAAAAGGTAAAGTAGTTTTCGGCGAGCCTCTGGCAGGTAATCCGCTTATACAGATTTATCGTTTACTAACTCCAAAGTTAAGAACTCCTGACGAAAGACCTCTAAAAGCAAAAGATATAAAATTTGTAAGAAATTCATTTGAGAGAATATCGGTAAAATATTATGGTTTTCTGACTATTTTTACAGCAATTTTAACGAACAGACATTCTGTTTTGGCAGAGAGATTAGATGATTTCTTGTTGAATAGGCTTAAACTAGGTCCTTTTTTAGCATGGGCATGCTTGATTGAAAACATAAGCTCCAAGAGTTAGGATATTTGAAAATTTAATTTCTTCTAAAACAACATTTTATACTGCTTGGAGTTTTTCGTTTATCTGGTTAGATAAACTTGATATTATGATTTTCCCCATGAATTGACTTGCTTCTTTATGATTTCTTATGAATAAAGTTTCAGTAATAATGCCAGCATATAATTCCTCCAAGACTATTTCTAGGTCTATAAAAAGCGTCTTAGAACAAACTTATGATAATTTCGAGTTAATCGTTGTTTGTGACGCTCCAGAGGATAATACAGAGAAATTAGTAAAGAAATTTTCAGATTCAAGACTAAAAGTTATCGTTTTGAATGAAAATCAAGGGGTCTCAGAAGCTCGTAATGTCGGCTTAAAATTAGCAAAAGGCAGATACATAGCATTTTGTGATTCTGATGACTACTGGTACAAAGATAAATTATCAATTCAGGTTGACTTGCTAAAAAGAAATAACGTTTTCGTTGCCCACGCAAATTCTCATTTAGCTGATGATTCTGGGAATATCATCGGCATAAGAAAATATCCAGTGTATGTAAGTTATAAAATGATGAGACATAGAAACTATATTTGTAATTCAAGTGGATTATATGACACAAAAAAGTTACCTATTGTATTTTGTAAAAAAATTTACCATGAGGATTATTTGATGTGGTTAGAGATTCTATCCCCGAAAGGAATTTCAATTGGTAGTGAAAAACCATTACTAATTTACACGTTAAATCCAGACAGTTTAAGCGGGAATAAATTAAAATCATTTATTGGTACATTAAACGTTCAACGTAAACATGGATTGAGCTTTTTCCAATGCTTTGTAAGTTTAATCCTCAACGTAATGAGCAGATTAATTCCTCTATTAGTAGATCCAACTAAAAAGTGAAAATTTATAATCATCAAATTAATAAAAATCACCGAATATGATTAAAAAAGAAATTGGAATTATTGGTGGTGCGGGATTCTTAGGAACTAGACTCATTTCTCGATTTGAAAAGAAAAATATAGATTTTAGAAGTTACGATGTCGATATTTCAAATGAGTTACACGAAAGCATTTTTTGTGATGTTGAAGATCCTGATTCTTTAGAAAAGCTTGAAAAGGCTGATACGGTTTTTAATCTTGCCGCCATTCACCGTGATGATGTTCTTCCTCTCAGCCGATATGATGATGTAAATGTTCAAGGTGCAATAAATCTGTGTACAGCTGCTAGAAAGCATGGGATTAAAAAAATTATTTTCACAAGCTCTGTAGCAATATATGGTTTTGCACCTCCGAATACTCTGGAAACGGGTGAACCAAACTTTTTCAATGATTACGGACGAACTAAGTATTTAGCTGAGCAGATTTATAAAGATTGGCAAGAAGAGGATAAAGAAAACCGGACTCTTGTGATTGTAAGGCCTACAGTTATCTTCGGAGAGGGCAACCGAGGCAATGTTTATAACCTTCTTAAGCAAATCGCTTCCAAAAAGTTTGTCATGTTTGGAAATGGATTGAATATTAAATCTATGGCTTATGTAGAGAATGTAGCTGCATTTTTAGAACATTCTTTATCATTTAAGCCAGGTTTACATATTTACAACTATATCGATAAACCCGATCTTAGTATGAATTCTTTAGTTTCTGAGTCTCGTAAAATTTTGTTTGGCAAAAAAAATGTAGGCAAAAGATTGCCAGCTTTTATCGGAATAGTTATTGGATATTTAGCTGACTTCTTTACGAAAATGACTAATAAAAATCTTCCTGTCAGTAGTATTCGCGTAAAAAAATTTATGAGCACTACTCAATTCGATTCCTCCTTTGAAGAAACTGGTTTTATACCGCCTGTAACTTTAGAAGAAGGTTTGGCTAAAACAATTATTTATGAGTTTCTTGAAGATAATTCAGACAAACAAACTTTTGATACTGAGTAAATTGACAACAAAGAAAGCAAAATAAGTAAGAAGCTTCTCAAAATGATGTTATTCTAATTTTTTTTAAAAATGAATTACAAAGGTATCATTCTAGCAGGCGGTAAAGGATCGAGACTTTATCCTATTACTATGGGAATCTCAAAACAGTTGTTACCAATTTTTGATAAACCAATGATTTTTTATCCTCTTTCTGTTTTGATGCTTGCTGGTATAAAAGACATCCTAATCATAACGGATGAAAAAAATCAGAATGCTTTTAAAAAGACATTAGGCAACGGAAATGCATATGGCATTGAATTAAGTTATGCAATACAGAAAGAACCAAAAGGAATTGCTGAAGCTTTTATCATTGCAGAGAAATTTATTGATAGAAAATCTGTTTGCTTGATTTTGGGAGACAACATTTTTTATGGCCAAAATCTGGCATCAAATTTAAAAAATGCTATGAAAAATCCTGGCGCTACTGTTTTTACCTATCAAGTTTCCAATCCAGAAGATTTTGGAGTATTAAATTTAGGTAAGAACAAAGAAATATTGTCAATTGAGGAAAAACCAAAAAATCCCTCTACAAATCTCGCTATTACAGGCTTGTATTTTTATGATGACAAAGTGATAGATTATGCAAAATCAATAAAGCCAAGTTCTAGAGGTGAATTAGAAATATCTTCAATAAATAATCTGTATTTGAAAGATAAAAAATTAAACATTGAGCAGCTCGGAAGGGGGTATGCTTGGCTCGATACTGGTACCTATAATTCCTTAATTGAAGCAAGTCAATTTATAGAAATAATACAAAAACGACAAGGTTTGAAGGTTGCTTGCTTGGAAGAGATTGCATTTAATAATGGCTGGGTTTCTTCAGAAAAAGTTCTAGAACAAGCATCAATTTTCAATAAGACAGAATACGGGGAATATTTATCTAAGCTCATTAAATAGCCATTTGAAATAAAAACATAAATGAACAGGTATCAGATTAGAAAATACTACATCCATATTAATTAAGTAATGATATGAAATATCTTATTACAGGCGGTCTAGGATTTATAGGTTCTAACTTATGCAGACACTTATCAAACAAAAAAACAAACGAAATTCTTATAATAGATAACTTGTCTTATGCTGGAAGCAGGTCATCTTTAAAAGAATTAAAAACTAGGAAAAATCTCAGACACATAAATTGCTCTATTCTTGAGAAAAATAAAATTGAGAGAATTTTATTAAATTACAAGCCAGATATTTTAATGCATCTCGCTGCAGAAACTCACGTAGATAGATCGATAAAAGGTCCAAAAAAATTTATAGAAACTAATATTCTTGGTACATATAATCTTCTGGAAGGCTCTAGGAAACTAAAAAAAATAAAAGATACAATTTTATTTGTACATGTTTCTACCGATGAAGTTTTTGGTGACCTAGGAAAATCTAAAAAGTTGTTTTCTAAAAAGACTAATTATAGTCCCAGCTCTCCATATTCAGCATCTAAGGCAAGTTCTGACCACTTAGTTAGAGCATGGGGAAGAACTTTTGATCTAGAGTATATAATCACCAATTGTTCAAATAATTATGGCCAATATCAACATCCTGAAAAGTTTATACCAACAATTATCGCCTCTGCGATTAATAAAAAACAAATACCAATTTACGGCGATGGGCTTCAAAAGAGAGATTGGTTGCATGTTTCTGATCATGTCAGTGCTTTAGAGCTTATAGCAAATAAAGGAAAGAAAATGAACACATATTTAATTGGAGGTGGTAATCACCTTACTAATTTATATGTAGTTAAAAAAATATGTAATTTTCTTAACAAAAGCCAGAAATTAAAAAAAGAATACAATTTTTCAAACTTAATAACATTTGTTGAAGATAGGCCAGGACATGACGTCTCTTATGGAATAGATTCTTCTGAATTGAAAAAAGAACTTAAATGGAATCCAAAAATATCTTTTGATGCCGGGATAGAAAAAACTGTGAATTGGTATTTGGATAACAAAAATTGGTGGGTTCCGCTTTTAAAAGAAAAAAGATAAAAATGAATTTTTTTTTAAAGCTTAAAAGGAAATTTTTTAAAAAAAATAAAACAATTTTCTACATCGACAAATCCAATGATTTGGATCTTCTTCACAAAGAAATAGATAAAACAGACGCAATTTGTATCGATACAGAATTTGACTGGCGAAAGACTTATTTTCCTAATTTATCATTGATTCAAATTTCTACTAAAAGCTCTATCTTCTTAATAGACTACTTAAAAGTAAAACCAAAGATTTTTTTAAAAGAAATATTAGAAAGTTCAAATATTTTAAAAATATTTCATTCCGTCAGGAGTGATGCGACAATTTTTAATAGTTCTCTTAAAACAAGCATGAAAAATGTCTTCGACATACAAATTGCTGAAAAAGTGATTAATAGAAATGATGAAGTAAAAAATTATGGGTATTTAGTATTTAAATATACAGGATTGAATTTAGAAAAAAGCGAAACCAATTCCAATTGGTTAAAAAGACCTTTAACTTATGATCAAATCAACTATGCTATTGATGACGTAAGATATATGTTTGATATTTTCTTTAAACAAAAAAATAGATTGAAAGAAATAGGCTTGTTTAATAATGTTCTTTCTGAGTCTCATAAAGAATCTATGAAAGGAGAGGTAGATCTATTAGAGTCAAGACTTAAGAGGGAATCAAAGAGACTAAACTCGTTTCAAAAAAAAATATTTATCTGGAGAGAAAATAAGGCGATGGAAATGAATTTACCACCTAATTACATTTTTAATTCTAAAGATTTGATAAGATTGTCAAAAATTTCAAGAGATGATCTTTTAGAAAAAAAAATTTTTAAAGTTTTAGGCGATTCTCAATTAGTGAAAGATTTTATAAAGTCAATTTTTTGAATGCTTTTTTGGACAGCCTATATTTTATTAAATCTAGCTATATCCTTCCTAGCAATTTTTTTTGTAAAAAATAACTTTTTTAGGGTTTTTTTATTTTTTTTTATTTTCAGTGCTTTAAGTTCTTTTTGGTTTATAGAACCTGGAAGCTCAGAAGTTGCTCCTATTTTAAGTATCCTTATTTTAGAGTTTTCAATAACAGAGAGTAACGGCTTCTTTAGGTTGTTAAGACCTTTTATTTTATCAATAATTTTGGGTTCGATTATTTCCTTAATTTTTTATTTCATTAAAATTAGAAAGAGATAACAATAGGTTCTAAATTATCAAGATTGATGATTCCTATTTTATTCTTTCCTTTCATCATCCCCGCACATTCACCTGGATTAAAGATCATACAATTTCCAACTTTTTCTAATCTATGTCTGTGAGTATGACCATGAACAATAAAATCAGTAGTTTTAGTCATTTCCTCACTTATAAGCTCAGGATGATGTATGACTGCGAATTTTTTTTTGTTAATATTCATGAAATAAGGCTCTTCAAAAATTTTACAATTAAAATTAGTAGCAGCTTCCTCAAGACTTTTTCTCTCTTCGATATCATTATTTCCAAGTACTGCAATGAGTGGGCAGTTTAGATGCTTAAAGGCGAGCAAGGATTTAGCTAATGAGATGTCTCCCGTATGAAGAACTAAATCTGTAGCATTTTCATTGAAAATACTACAGATAGTTTTTATATTTTTAAGATTATTATGCGTATCTCCTGTTACGCCAATGATCACGAACTTAAACTTTTTCTAAAATATGAATTCCGCAAGCAGTTCCAAGACCAATAACATGAGTCATCCCTAGCCTAGCACCCTCAACTTGTCTCTCTCCTGCCTCTCCTCTAAGGTGAGTACATACTTCATAGATATTAGCTATACCTGTTGCACCGAGAGGGTGTCCTTTAGACAACAGACCTCCTGAAACATTTACAGGCACTTTGCCACCAAGTTCAACATGTCCTTCATCAATCATTTTTCCTGCATCTCCATCTTTACAAAGACCAAGATTTTCATAATGGAGCATTTCCGCGGTTGCAAAACAATCATGAAGCTCAACAAGATTAATATCTTCAGGACCAACACCAGCCATTTCGTAAGCTTGCTCTGCAGCCAATCTAGTACAAGCATTAACATCAGGCATGACCAAATCTCTATCAGTATAAGGATCACTTGCTAAAGCTGAAGCCCTAACCTTAACTGCTCGAGCCATACCAAGTTCTTTAGCTTTTTTTTCTGAAACAAGAACTGCAGCAGCTGATCCATCGACATTTACAGAACACATAAGTTTTGTATTCGGATAAGAAATCATTTCAGCGTTCATTACAACATCCAAAGGTGTTTCAATTTGATACATTGCCTTGGGATTCATGGTTGAATGATGATGATTCTTGACTGAAATCTTTGCAAATTGCTCAAAAGTAGTTCCATGGTCTTTCGAGTGCTCCATTCCGGCTTCAGCGAACACACAAGGCATAGTTCCAGAGCCTAAAAGACCCTCTTTAGGAATACCATCTCCACCTCCAGTTCCACCTAACAGACCTTTACCCATTTGTTCAACGCCTACAGCAAGCACAACATCATAAATTCCTGCTTTAATTGACATCCAAGCTTCTCTAAAAGCTGTAGCTCCAGTTGCACAAGCATTTGCACAATTAACTACTGGAATACCTGTTTGGCCTATTTCTTGAAGAATTCTTTGTCCAACCATTGCATTAGCTTGTCCAAGATTTCCACAATAAAGAGCTTGCATATCTTTTATAGTCAAGCCAGCATCATCTAATGCCATTAAAGCTGCTTCTGCTCCAATGTTAGGTACAGTTCGGTCTGGAAATCTTCCAAACTTGATCATGTCAACTCCTAAAACATATACGTCACTCATAATTTCTCCTTTTTTGTATATTTTATGCTGGTTCGAAGAAATAACTCAAGTATGAATTTCCTTCTTTATCTTTTCTTCCTAAAGCATCTTGATATGTCAATTTTACTTTCATACCAAAGTCTATTTTTTCTGGATCAGGCTCAATATTTATGAGATTTCCCTTTACAGTTCCCCCGCCGTCTAAATCAACAATTGCAGACACATAGGGAACATCAATTCCTGGAAAAGATCTGTAAACTACAGAAAAAGAATGCAAAACACCGGTCTCTTCAAGTTTTACTACTGACATGTTGTCTCTAGAAAAACATTTTGAACAAACTGATCTTTCACCTAGAAAAATTGCTCCACAATTTCCACATTTATAACCTTCTAAATAAGGATCTCCATCATCAGGAATTTTTAAATAACTAACTGCTGGTAAACTTTTTTCTGACACTTGTTCATCTCCCTTTTTAAAAGTACATTGAAACAAAAAAAAATAAAAATATAAACACTTTAATTATGAGTATTTGGGGCGGAATTACTGGCGGTCTTCTTGGTTTTGTAGTTTTGGGGCCAATTGGAGCTTTAGTAGGAAGCGTAATTGGCTCAAATTTGTCTTCAAGATCAAAAAGAAAAAGGCCTAATAATTTTGATCAACAAGTAGCCTTTTTTGCAGCTTTATTTGCTTGTCTTGCAAAAATAGCCAAAGCTGACGGAAGAGTTGACGAAGCTGAGATAAAAAAAATAGAAGAAATCATTTCCAGTAAGTTAAACCTAAATAAGGAGCATAGACATTTTGCAATTAACATTTTTCAAAAGGCAAAAGACGATAACGTAAGTTTTGAAGCTTATGCGTCTAATCTTTATCAGGTACTCTCTTCAAGCCCGAATTCGTTATTGATTTTTTATGAAATGCTCTTTGAACTGGCACTTGCTGATGGAGTGCTTCATCCCAACGAAGACGACCTCTTAAAAAAAATCCCAAGAATATTTAGATTTGATAAAAATATTTATAAGTCTTTGTATGAAAAATTTGTTGATAAAACAAGTGACTACTTTAAAACTTTGGGAGTAAATGAAAATGCTACTTTCAATGAAATAAAAAAAGCTTATTTAAAAAAAAGGAAAGAGTTTCATCCTGATACTCTTATTGGAAAAGGACTTCCGGAAGAGTTTATCGAAAAAGCTAAAGAAAAATTTATTGAAATACAAGAGGCTTACGAAGAGTTAGAAAAAAGATATTAAAAGTGATAATTTAGCTCCATGAACGCAATAAAAAATGTGCTCTTTAAAATAGATTACTTTCTAAAAAGTCTTGGCTCTTTAGATTTTGCAATTTTATTCATTATTAGGATTTATCTTTTTTTTATTTTTTGGGGAGCAGGCACTTCATCCAATAAACTTTCTTGGGATAACGGATTACCAAGTGTAAACCCAAGATTTGCTGAATTCTTAGGTCCTGAAGGGTCTGACAATTTAAATTTTATCTTCCCAACTTTCTTTGCTTGGCTTGTAATACTTGCAGAAGCGGGGGGAGCAATCCTTTTATTGTTAGGCCTATTTACAAGATGGGCTAGCGTTCCGATCATCTTCGCAATGTTTGTTGCTGCTTATTTTCATTTTCCAAATGGATGGAATGCAGATGCAGGCGGATATGAAATGGCAGCTACTTATATCGTGATTCTTGCCATACCTCTTATT
>MDTE01097138.1_pt1 | contig 29900 bp, 23 predicted proteins | sample 811231 | NCBI WGS metagenome assembly MDTE01 (sample SAMN05326651, study PRJNA326480) | marine metagenome | isolation source: seawater | place: Indian Ocean: Red Sea | collected 2010 | reverse complement strand
GGAACTTCTTTTCGAGCACCAAGTGGGATCCAACGGCCGCCGGAAAATCTGAATATGGCATCCTGGCGCTGATCGTCGGCACCCTGTCGGTGACCATCCTGTCAATGTTGCTGGCGGTGCCACTGGGACTGGGTGCCGCAACGTATGTTTCCGAATTCGCCGGCACACGGACAAAGGAAACACTGAAGGTCCTGATTGAACTGCTGGCGGCAATCCCCTCGGTTGTCTGGGGTTTTATCGGCATGATGGTTCTGGGCCCAATCCTGGTCACAACAACCGGAGCATCCGTGGGCGTGAACATGCTCAACGGCGCACTGATTTTGGCCCTGATGAGTGTTCCGGTGATTGTTTCGGTGGCAGAAGACTCACTCCGCGCGGTCCCTGATTCGTATCGCGAGGCAGCACTGGCCATGGGAGCCACTCGTTGGGAAATCGTGTCTCGAGTGCTCTTTCCTGCAGCCAAGAGTGGCTTGTTGGCTGCAGTTCTCCTTGGTGTCGGCCGTGCGATCGGTGAGACCATGGCGGTGCTGATGGCGACAGGCCACTCGGGCCGGATTCCACAAAGCTTGGTGGATCCGGTACAGACACTGACGGCAACAATTGCGGCTGAAATGGGCGAGGCGCCTCGCGGTGGAGAACATTACCAGGTGCTGTTTTTGATCGGCATCGTGCTGTTCGCCTTCGCGTTTGTTGTCAACATGGTCGCGGACCTGATCGTCAAGGGAATCCGAAACGAAAAAAATGGTTGATCGCGACCCAACAATTGTGCAGGAAACAACTGCAGCACACCCGTTCGTCAGCACCGGGCTCGAAAAGCTCAAGTTGCGACGAGAAGCAACGTACAAGTACACATTTCTCGGCATGGCCATCATGCTGGTCGTGCCTGTGCTGGCCATCCTGTCATTCCTGACCATCAAGGCTTGGCCTTCACTCAACTGGAGCTTCATCACCGAGAATCCCACGGATGGCATGACCGGGGGGGGGATCTGGGCTCCGCTGTTCGGAACCTTTCTGCTTGTACTCTGTTCACTGTTCATTGCCGCCCCGATTGGCGTTCTGGCCGGCGTCTATCTCAACGAATATGCTCGGGACAACTGGGCCACCCGAATCATCAATCTGGCGGTGGTGAACCTGGCTGGTGTTCCCAGCATTGTCCACGGACTCTTCGGTCTGGGGGCTTTTGTTTATTTCGCGCAGATGCGGAAATCGTTGATCGCAGCTTCATGTACGGTTGCAGTGATGACACTGCCAGTGATCATCGCCAGTACGAAGGAAGCCCTGGCGGCCGTGCCGATGTCATTCCGAGTCGCGTGCTGGAACATGGGAGCCTCCCGCTGGCAGACGATCCGCACGATCGTTCTGCCGAATTCCATCAGCGGAATCCTCACTGGCGTGATCCTACAGGTCTCACGGGCGGCTGGAGAAACCGCACCCATTCTGTTCACCGGCGCCGCGTTCTACATCAACATGAACCAGGGGTTTGCCCTTAACGAAAAGTTCATGGCCCTCTCGTTCCACCTCTTCACCATCTCCAAACAGGTGCAGGACGTCCCGGAGAGTATTCAGTACGGTACAGCGGTCGTGCTGATCGGCATGGTTCTGGCCGTCAACAGCGTTTCGATTGCCTTCCGCATCTATTTGCGGAATCGAAAGAAATGGTAACCCCCGTGTCGACACCTGAAACCCTGACCGAACAGAACACCCACATCGAGTTCTCCGATGTCACAGTTCGCTATGACAATGAGATCGCGCTGGACAGCATCTCGCTGAAAATTCCCCGGAACCAGATTTTTGGCATTATTGGCCCAGCCAACTCGGGCAAGACCACCTTGCTCACCTGCATCAATCGTACGCTCGAACTGGAACCCACCGCGTCCCTGGCCGGAACAGTAACTGTGGCTGGCCAGGACGTGATGAAAATGAAAGACGTCTACAAGCTCCGTCGCCGCGTTGGCATGGTTTTTCCATTGCCAGTCGGTCTTCCAATGTCCGTTTACGAAAATGTCGCTTACGCCCCCCGAATGGCCGGATTGCACGACAAGGACACACTCGATGGACTCGTCCAGAAATGCCTGCAACAGGCCATGCTCTGGGATGAAGTCAAAGACCGTATCGACATGCTCGGAACCAAGCTCTCTGGTGGCCAACAGCAACGATTGACCATCGCACGCGCACTGTCCCTCACACAAGACGCCCGGCCTGAAAACGCGGGCCCCGAGATTCTCTGCCTGGATGAATTCTCGATTGCCATCGACCCGGTCACCACGATGAAAATCGAAGATGTTCTGCTCGAACTCAAGAAGACCATGACGATCGTCCTGGTCACCAACCTGGTCCAGCAGGCCCACCGCCTGGCCGACACGACCGCTTTTTTGAACGACTCACAACTGATTGAGGTCGGCGAAACGGAAAAGATCTTTTCAACTCCCGACCAGAAGATGACCCTCGATTATGTCACCGGGCATTTCGGCTAATTCCACAACAGACACGTCCGGATCCAACAACGTCCATGCAACGCGAACCCGTAAACCACGAAACAACCGGCGTAGACGAATCAGTCGACTACGCAATCCAGACTCGTGATCTGAGTCTCTGGTATGGCGATTTCCAAGCGCTGGACAACATCTCGCTTGACATCAAAAAAGGGATCATCACCGGCCTGATCGGCCCCTCCGGCTGTGGCAAAACAACGTTGCTCCGGTGCTTCAACCGAATCAACGAACGTTACGGAAACGTGACCACCACAGGCGAGATCGAGATCCTCGAGAAGAACATCTACGACAGTGACGTCTCCACCGGACAGTTGCGGCGACGAGTCGGAATGGTCTTCCAACGCCCCAACCCGCTGCCAATTTCCATTTATGAGAACATCCTGTTTGGAATTCGCGTCCACAGCCCAGCCCGCGAACTCTCGCGTAAACAAAAAGACGAACTGGTCGAATCGGCTCTGCGGGAAGTAAAATTGTGGGACACAGTCAAGGACAACCTCAAACAACGGGCCACTCATCTAACGCTCGAGCAACAACAGAAACTCTGCATCGCTCGGCTTTTGCCACTCAAACCAGAAATCATCCTGATGGATGAACCTTGCTCGGCTCTTGATGCCGAGGGAGTGGAACGAATCGAATCACTCATTGAGGGCATGCGGGGCGACTACACGATCGTGATTGTCACTCACAACATGGCCCAGGCACGACGGACCAGCGACGAGTGCATTTTCATGCTGTTGGGAAAAATCATCGAGTTCGGCGAGACATCCGAGATCTTCTTCAATCCACGAGAAGAACAAACGGAAATGTACATCCAGGGCCGGTACGGATAACAGATTGCAGAAGACGCCATGAAAAAATTTGATCTGGAACTTGAAGCGTTGCAGAAAACTCTCGTGAAAATGGGAGAACGCGCCGAACAAATTGTCGAGTTGGCAACACAGGCTCTCACAACAAACAGCGGGGACACAGAAAAGGAAGTCTATAAAGCCGAAGACGAACTGGATCAGATGCAAATCCAAATTGACCAGGAGGTGGTCCGGTTGCTCACGGTCTATACTCCGGTCGCCACTGACCTGAGGTATGTGCTCACCGTCTCGCATGTGACTTCCAGCCTCGAACGGATCGGCGACCAGGCGGTAAACATCTGCGAGGCCATTCGACTGATGCAGGACCGCTCGAACTCTCCGCCTCAGCCCCGTGTTCTTCAGATGGCTGAATTGATCAAGGAGATGCTCAACAAGGCCATGGCCGCCTACATCTCCAAAGATGCATCACAAGTAGAACACACGATTGGCCAAGACGACCTGGTCGACTCGCTCAACGATCAAGTCGTCCGCGAACTTCTGAGTGACGAGGTGGTCAAGGAAGCCCTGATTGGCCCTCGGGACATCGCCGGCGCACTCTCGCAAATCCTGATTGCCCGAGCCATGGAACGCATTGCCGACCAAGCCTGCAATATCTGTGAAGAAGTCTACTACCTTGTCAGAGGAGACGACATCCGCCATCCAACCGGTTGATAACGTGCTCCAGCAGCGAAGAACACAGGCCTTCATCACCGGTGGTCCTGTGGTCGAGACATTGCATCAACGCGAACTGCTGCATCAGATTACGTCCATGGGCAGGTTCGCCTGGGGCAGTGAAACACAAACAGTGGTTCCTTCCCCAAGAGTACTTGTTAGCCACACATCTCCCTCAAACGCCTGGGCAAGGTGCTTGACGATCGCTAGTCCCAGTCCTGTCCCACCCAATTCACGCGACCGGGCCTTGTCGACCCGGTAAAACCGTTCAAACACTCTGTCCAAGGATTCTGCGGGGATCCCCCTCCCCTGATCGGACACCCAGAGCTGCACCATTTCTTCCCGAAGTTCCCAGCCGACCTCCACCCGCCCTCCAGGGTCACTGTACTTGATGGCATTATCGAGGAGGTTGTCCAAAATCTGGCGAACCCCTTCTTCGTCAGCTTGAACACTCAATGGAGACTGCGGTGGCGCATTCAAAAGTTCAATCTGGCGCGATTCAGCACTTGCTTGCTGGACTGCAAGACAACCGTTGACAACTTGCTGAACATCGACCGCAGTATCGTCGAACGGATGTTCCCCCGCCTCAACCCGGGCCAGTGCCAGCATGTCCTGAATCAGAAGATTGAGCCGGTCGGCTTGCTCGAGAATCCGCTGCAGGAACTCCCGGTTGTACTCACTGTCTTCCATGGCTCCCTGCAGCAGTGACTCGGTAAAGCCCTGGATCGAAGCAAGTGGCGTCTTCAATTCATGCGAGACATTGGCAACAAACTCGCGTCGAACATTTTCCAGTCGGTGCAGGTCGGTGATGTCATGGAACATCACGATCACGAGAGCCGATTCTTCATCCTGCAACCTTGTCGCGTTGACCGCAAGATGCTTCGAGGGGTTCCCTCGCAATTCTACAATTCGCTGATGTGGTCGATCTCGCTTCATCGCCTTGGAGATCGCACGCTCAACCGACCGGTGACGGATCAACTCCCAAACCGGACGCCCCATGTCCCTCGGCATTTCGATATCGAACATTTGGCAGGCTGCCGGGTTCGCAAGCAACAACTTCTCATTGGCATCGACGACAATCAGACCTTCGTCCATTCCGCCCAGGACCACATCGAGCCGCTTGGCTTCCTGCTGAATTTGCGAGCCGAGCCGGATCAGTTCTTCATCCAGTTGGCGTATCACCCGACGAACAGAATCAAGTTCGTTTTGTTCAAACACCACAGCATCCCTGCCAAGATGCGAAACCGCCACGCCATGTGCTTCCTCGATCAAGGACAGCACCGGCCGGGAGAAGAAACTGGCTGACACCAGGGAAACGCCAACGGCTGCAAGCCCCACCAAGAACACAATGCGGTGCACCTCGTTCGTGACCGATTCCAGGTCAGCGGAAATCTCGTGTTCGTTTTCACCAACTCGAACAAACAAAGATGTGCCGTCAGCCCGCGGCACCCGGATCGCCATGTAGCTCATGTCCCGGTCGAGGGTGAGACTGGTCCGAGAACTGCTCCCCGTTCCAATCTCACGCGCCAAGCGAATTTCCAGGCGGTTTGAATGGTCTTCCATTTCGAGCGGATCATAACGAGATTCCGCCAGGACAATTCCATCCTGTTCGATTACCGTGATCCGAAGTCCGGTTTCCTGATCCAATCGCTTGACCTGATCTGCCAACTCCTGGAATTCGCCATCATCGACCAGTCTCACCAATTGCCCAGCGATGGCCTGGGCTGATACCCGTAACCGGTCAAGCCGCGACTGGCGCACTTGCCCGGTTCGCCAGTTGGTCAACACCGCACCCATCACAACCTCCGCGACCAGGATCCCGGCCAAGCAGATCACCAAGGGTTTCCAGAAGAGACGCGACGACCACATCGGCGTACTCCTGCTGTTGTATGTCCTGCAGAACAAGGCCGGTCCGACGCCCCATCGCTCCACGCGAAGCCCGGCAGATTCATACTATGCCTGCACGTGCGATTTGACCAGCACCTTCAAAACACCAACGCCCCAAAAACGCTCCCCGCTTTGAATCACGGCGGGCCGCAGTCGCTTTCACCTAATAACGAGAGCCGGTCTCGAAATCTCTTTCAACCGCCGACTTTCCACCGACGGAAAAACCGGACCGTGACGAGTCGACAAACGCTGACACGAACGAGAATTTGATGTTAGAATTACTGACCATGTCGCAAACACCGCATAATCATGACCACGCTTTTTCGAGTTTGAACCCCCGTGTTCGAGAGGGTCTGGTGGTGCAGAACCGCCGAGGGATGCTCAAGGCGTCCCTGGCCGGCATGGCCGGACTATCGCTTCCGCAACTCGTGAGAATGCGTGCCGAAGCTGCCCGTTCGGGACAACCGGTGGGAAGCGGCAAGAGCGTGATCCTCCTCTGGATGGCCGGTGGCCCCAGCCACATTGACACCTGGGACCCCAAGCCCGAGCGGCCCTTCATCAACCGGGGCCCCTTCGGCGTCACTCAGACTGCCCAACCAGGAGTGATCATCTGCGAGCACCTGCCCAAGCAGGCCGCGATGCTCGACAAGTTCACGATCATCCGGTCAGTCGATCCTCGCAAAAGCAGCCACGAACCCAACATGGTGTTCCAGACCGGGAACCGTGAGGCGACCCCTCGAACCAACCCCAAGGGACACCTCTACCCCGCGATCGGATCCGTCGTTGCCAAGATGCACGGCCCCAATCATCCCAGCATGCCGCCCTACGCCGCGTTCATGCGTTCACGTTCGCACCTGGCCTTTGCCGGGTATCTCGGAAAACAATACGACCCCTTCATCGCCAATTACGCCACGCGGCTGCCGGTTTACACCAAGGTCGGTGTCGACACCGGCCGTGTAAGTGGCGCCGATTTACTGAAAATCCCAGCCGGCCTCAACGCGGGCCGTTTGACAACCCGGCAATCGTTGGCTCAACAATTCGATCGCCTCCGCAAAGATCTCGACCAGTCTGGCTCGATGGATGCCCTGGATTCCTACCAGCAGAAAGCCGTCGACATGGTGCTCGGCCAGCGGGCCCAGCGAGCACTGGACATCCGCAAAGAACCGGCCGAGGTCCGCGACCGGTACGGCAAACATCTCTGGTGCCAGCAGGCCTTGCTGGCACGTCGATTGGTGCAGGCCGGCGTGAGTTTCATCACGCTTGATCTCAGTTACCACACCGCATCGGGCACCTGGGACACGCACGGAGACAACATCCCGCCCTACGGAGGGATTTCCAAGGGGCTGAAACCACTGTTGCCACTGTATGACCACCTGGTCACGACCTTGGTCTCCGATCTCGATGACCACGGCCTTCTCGACGACTGCCTGGTCATCTCGATGGGCGAATTCGGGCGAACCCCCAACATGGGCACCCAGGGCAGTACCGACGGACGCAACCACTACACCGCAATCAGTGGCCTCGCGATGGCAGGAGGTGGCTTGCGGCACGGACAGGTCATCGGAGCCAGCGAAAGAGATGGCGGTCACATCAAGGAACGCCCCGTCACCCCCGGCGATCTCGCCGCCACTATTTATCGACACATGGATGTGCCACTGGACGCCACCTACCTCGATCCCCGTGGCCGCCCCCGCTATGTGGTCGAAGAAGGCCAACCCATCGCCGAACTGTTCTAAGCAGTCGCCGGGCAATTGATCTTGAAACGCCACAATGAGAGCACTAGCAGTCACTGGCCTCCTGCTGTCTCTCGCGATCGCCCCCGTCAACGCCGCAGGCAATGACGATCGCAACTTCTTTGAGACGCGTGTCCGCCCATTGCTGATCAAGCATTGCCTGGCTTGCCATGGATCAAAGAAACAGGAATCGGGTCTGCGGCTGGACACACGGGCGGGCTGGGCCCGCGGTGGTGAACTGGGACCGGCGATTGTTCCCGGAAAGCCGTCGGACAGCCGACTGATCCAGGCGGTCACCTATTCAGATCCCACGCTGAAAATGCCTCCTCGTGGAAAGCTTTCGGCGACCGAGATTGCGGACCTGACGCGATGGGTCCAGGAAGGAGCTTTCGATCCACGAAAAGCGACATCCGACTCGGACGCTCCGAAACGAATGACCCTGGAACAGGCACGAAGTTTCTGGGCATTTCGCCCACTCAACTCGCCTCGCGTCCCGACCCTGCCAGAGACCACCTCGGTCCAAACACCCGTTGACGCCTTCGTATGGGACCAATTACGCCACCGTGGACTGTCGGCCGTCGGGCCGGCCAACAAACGCACCCTCATTCGGCGCGCCACTTTCGATCTCACCGGGCTCCCCCCCACGCCGGCCGACATCACGGCGTTTCTGGACGACAAATCACCGCAGGCCCTCAACAGAGTTCTCGACCGCTTGCTCGATTCGCCGGCGTATGGCGAACGTTGGGGCCGACACTGGCTGGATGTCGCTCGCTACGCCGACACGGCCGGCGACGGCTCCGACTATCCCGTCCGTGAAGCGTACAAGTACCGCGACTGGGTGATCGATGCATTCAACCGCGACATGCCATTCGATCAATTTCTGCGAGAGCAGATCGCCGGTGACATCCTTGCCCTCAGCCAGTCGGCCAATCGACCGAAACACTACGCCAGGCAGGTCACAGCAACCGGATTTCTCGCTATCGGAAAGCGCTACGGGTACAAGGCCTCACCCGACTACCAGTATCTCGACTTCGCCGACGTGATTGATTCGGTCGGACGTTCCCTGCTGGGACTCTCGTTGGGATGTGCACGATGTCATGACCACAAGTACGACCCCATTTCCGCGGCCGACTACTATGCGCTGTATGGAATCTTGCAGAGCACAACGTGGGCGTTTCCCGGCGGAGAAGAACAAAAACGCCCTGCTCATTTCCCACCGCTCGTTCCACCCACGCTGACCGCGAAACTGGAGAGACGAAAAGCCCAGGAACTCGCGCGAATCGACAAGCAATTGTCGTCGCTCAAACGACGACAGATGCAATTGGACTCAAACTGGCGAGCAGGTGGTGTCGACCTGGGATTTGAAGCGCAGAAGCCCAGGCAACGGCCCGCCGGCCCGTGGGTCTGCGCCGGTCCAATCGAAATCACCACCAAGGCACAGAGCCCCTACCAACACGTCCATCCGAAAGGCACACTCGGCGTACGAATCGGCAGTGGAAAAGCGACTGACGGACTCCGCTATGTCTTCAAAGATGGCCTGCGAGCCACCGCCGGTCGGCAGATGCACTTCACGGTGGATTTCCGGTCTCTGGATTCACCGGGCAAATCCGGTGCCTTTCGCTTTTATCTCGGGCGAGGCGTCGTGCAGTCGCTGGCCATTCAGTGCAGCGCCACGGCAACCGAGTTTGCGATTCGAAATGGGAACAGGTGGGAAACCGTCCGCCGAATCACTCCCGGCACGTGGTACACCCTGAGAATTTCGATCGATCCGGCCAGCAAGACGTTCTCCGGTGTCGTCGGCACTCCAGATGACCTGATCACGTTTGCCAGCAAGGCCGTCGGCCCCGGCTGGGACGGTATTGCTGACTGCTTCATTTGCGACGCGACCGGGCATGTCGCCGGGCCCGCCTGTTCACGTGACCTCGACAACATCGGTCTCCAGGACGAGGCATTTGCCCCTCCCGGGGGCCCGCCCGTCAAGCCCAGGGGCGTGACTCCCAGGGACAAGACACTTGCCGCTGCGGCCACCAAAGAGATTGAAGTTCTCAAACAGAAACGGCGAACCCGTGAGGAAAAACCGGCCTACGAAGTCGCGTACGGAGTCAGCGAGGGAACTCCCGTCAACGCCCACATACAGCAGCGAGGCGAGCCAAACCGACCTGGCCCAGAAATCCCCCGACGGTTTCTCGAAGTCCTCGGCGGCGATCGGCTGTCCAAACCAGCGGCCGGCAGTGGCCGACTCGAATTGGCCGACTGGATCACGCGACGGAAGAATCCGCTGACTGCCCGAGTGTTCGTCAATCGGGTCTGGCTGTGGCACTTCGGACACGGACTGGTGTCGACGCCCAGCGACTTTGGCTCGCGAGGACAACCTCCCACGCACCCGCGTCTTCTCGACTGGCTGGCGGTGCAGTTCATCAATTCCGGCTGGTCTGTCAAGGCACTGCATCGCCTGATCATGAACTCACGGACGTACCAACTTGCCAGCGATGACGACGACCGGAATCTGCAAGTCGATCCGGACAACCGCTGGCACTGGCGTTTTGCCAGGCGGCCACTCGACGCCGAATCGATTCGTGATGCGATGCTCGTTCTGAGTGGACAACTCAATCGGAAAATCCCTCAGGCGCACCCGTTCCCACCGGTCAACACCTGGGGTTTCTCCATCCATCATCCGTTCCACGCGGTGTACGACTCCAATCACCGTAGCGTTTACCTGATGGTCCAACGAAACCGTCGCCACCCCTACCTCGCCTTGTTCGACGCCGCCGACCCGAACCAGAGCGTGGCAACACGCCAACCCACCACGACTCCAACCCAGGCTCTTTACCTGATGAATTCGCCGTTCGTTCACGCTCAGGCTCGCGGCTTTGCCAGTCGATTGTTGGCGTTGCCACACACCCCCCGGGCCCGTGTACGCGTTGCCTTCGAAATGGCCCATGGCCACCAACCGGATGAACTCGAAATCACAAATGCCCTCGCCTTTGTTACCGCTTACCAGGAGACATTGTCCGACGATCAGGACAACCCAAAGCGGGAACTTGCAGCATGGTCGGCACTGGCCAGGGTTTTGCTTACGAGTAACGGGTTCCTTTACGTCGACTGAGTCTCTTGATGTATCGCCCTTCCACTTCCCGTCGCGAGTTTCTACACCGTGCATCCGGTGGCTTTGGCAGTGTCGCGCTGTCCGGCCTGTGGAGCACCGTGCAGGCCCAGTCACACAATCCGCTGGGAGCACGGCACGGGCATCACGCTCCAAGAGCTGATCGCGTCATCTTCCTCTATTCAACCGGTGGTGTGTCCCACGTCGACACGTTCAACCATCGACCACAACTGGCGGTTGATCACGGAAAATCAATCACCGCATCCCGCTGGCTGAACAAGTCGGGTGAATTCAAGCGTTACCTGATCAAGCCCCACTGGTCGTTCAAACAGTACGGAGAAAGCGGAACGTGGGTCAGTGAACTGTTTCCCCACCTGGGATCGGTGATCGATGACGTGTGTGTTCTCAACGCGATGCATTGCGAAAGCGATGGACACGACAAGGCCACGCTTGCGGCACATACCGGTTCAGCACAATTCGCCCGTCCCAGTGCCGGTTCGTGGGTGAGCTATGGACTGGGAACCGAAAACCAGAACCTGCCCTCATTCATGGTCCTCGCCCCCGCCGCGCCCTACGCCGGCGCCCAGACCTGGGGCAGCGATTTCCTGCCCGCCTGCCACCAGGGGACACAGGTCGTACCGGGAAAGAACCCGTTACCCAATATCCACCCCCTCGTTACACAACCTGCCCTGCAACGGATGGAACTTGGGCTGCTGGCTCGCTTGAACCGGGCCCATCGAAAAACACGCGAGGCCGACCAGGCGCTCGACGCACGAATCCGTTCTTTCGAGACAGCCTTCGGCATGCAACGGGAGGCGCCTGAAGCGTTTGACCTGTCCGGTGAAACCCGGTCCACGCTGAAACTTTATGGACTGGAACGAGGCGCGACGACAGGCTTTGGATGGCAATGCCTGGTGGCCCGTCGCTTGGCCGAACGCGGAGTTCGGTTCCTGGAACTGATTGATGTCGGCTCAAACAGCAACTGGGACTCGCACGGCAACATGGCCGACCACGCCAAACTGGCCCGGGCAATCGACCAGCCGATCGCGGGCCTGCTGACCGACTTGAAACAACGTGGAATGCTGGAACGAACCCTCGTCGTTTGGACAACCGAATTCGGCCGCACACCGTTCAACAAGTCGGCCAACCACCCGGGACGCGAACACCACAACTTCTGTTTTTCATCCTGGATGGCTGGCGGCGGTATCCAGGGAGGCATCGTGCACGGTGCCTCCGACGAACACGGCATCCTGACCACGAGCAACGCCGTGCACACTCACGATTTGAACGCCACGATGCTCCACATGCTGGGCATCGACCACGAACGACTGACCTACCGGCACGCCGGCCGAGACTTTCGCCTGACCGATGTTCACGGCCAGGTGATCCAGGACATCATCGCCTAGTTGTGGCCTCCGACAAAGTCCTTGCTCAGAATCACCTGGCGAATCACGGACTTCATCTTGAAGTGCTCCTGCTGGGTCTTCTCAACAATCTCGTCCACGGTGATGGTGTCAGTGGCGGAGAGTTCCCGTGCCAGGGCAAATCTCAACATGTGGCTCACAAAGGCCCTGGCGAATCGACGCTCTTCCTGTACCAGGGCACTTTTGAATCGCACGATGCCGTCGAAATCGTATTTCCGCAAAAGCGATCCGCTGGCGTCCACCTTCAATCCGTTGTCGTACTTGTCTCGCCATCGGCCGGTGATGTCGAAGTTTTCCAAGGCAAAACCCAGTGGATCAAGCCGCGAGTGACATCCCGCACAACTCGGATTCTTGCGGTGAGCCGCAAACCGTTGTCGGGGTGTCAGGTTCTTCCCCTCCTCCTCCTTGAGCGGAGGCACGTCGTTGGGAGGTGGAGGTGGGGGATCGTTGAAGATGAGCTCGATGATCCAGGCCCCGCGGGAAATCGGATGCGTCCGTCGTGGCCCTGAGGTCATGCTCAGGACGGCAGCATTGGTGATCACTCCACCATAGCGGGGATCGTCGGCTGGCACCCGATCAAAGACCTGTGATCGCAACTTGCGACGGATCTCGTCTTCGTACCGCCTGTTGGCTGCTTGCTGCACCTTGTTCGGATCACGCCGTGGTGGGACCTTCTTGAGTTCGGCCTGGTATCGCACCAGGCTCTTCGTCAACTCGTTGCGCCTGGCCTTCTGTTGGACAGTCAAGGCCGCATCCACGTCCTTCTGTGCGATGTAGAGACCGTTGCCGGCAGCCGAGGCTGCAACTTCCGGGGCGGTCAATTCTCGATCGTAAAGCCGGGCCTTGTCGATCCGGACTGCGAGGTATTTGTTCCCACCCGGCGGCAAGTGACGCAAACCAAAAATCACCGACGAGCGGTCCCTGGGAAACGTCGCCGCCCCCTTGCGAAACGGCTTACCGTATGGCTTCCCATCACGATAAAGAGTCGTCGTGCCGTCCTTCCTGTAGACCATTGCCAGGTGCAGCATCTCGCCGGCCTTCGTCTCAGGTGTTGATCCGGCAAAGTCCTCGGTCCGACTGAATCCGTTGCTGCCCGAGATCCAGTGCCGTGGCTTGCGTTCACCCAGCACAATCGTGTCGAAGAAGTCTCCGGGCCCCTGGACCCCCATCACTCCACCGCCCCGCTGATTCAGATCCGAGACCTGGCACCAGACCTCCAGGCTCTTGGCCTTCAGGTCAATGGGCAACGGTTTGCTGATCAGGAACGACCGGTTCAACACGACCATGCCATCGTGAAATTCCACTTTGCCACGTGCCTGCAATTCCAGCGACCGGACAGACTCCTTGAGATCACCATTGAACTCCCAGGCGGCATATGGCTTCAGGTCCACCGGCTTGGCAGCCTCCGGGTCCTTTTTCCGGGCTGCCAGCAACTTGCTTCTCACCGAGTTCAACAACTTGTCCCGTTCGGCCTCTGCCTGCTTGATTGAACCCTGCAACTTCCGACGGCGGATGTCATTCACTCGCCCTTCTTCCACGATTCGACGAACATCGACCTGCGGCGGTACCAGATCCGATGTGTACCACGTCTTCAGGAACTCGCTCTGAAACCCAAACGTCGGTGAGATGAGTTCGATGAGACGTCGGTCTTCCACGAAAACAGCGTCGAATAGCAACAGGGGTTCAAGCACCATCTGCAAGCTAGCCGGATACTTTCGGTCGAGTTGAAAATACCTGCTCTTTTTTGGATCCGGCGTAACAGCCAACACGTTCTCCAACTGCATCCACTGGGTTGGAAATGCATCGAGAAATCGTGAGATCTTCGGATCCGACAGCATCCGATCAATGGTCCGGTTCAATGTCTCCGGTTGTGCCAGTTCACCTCGCCTGGCCAGCCGAAGCAGTTCATCGTCCGGACAACTGTTCCACAGAAAATACGACAATCGCGATGCCAACTCGAACTGGCGGTCCCCGGCATTCACCGAGTTGGACCGGTACAGGAACAGGGGCGACGAGAGTGCCGCCGACGCCACCTTCTTCATACAGTCGGTGAAAGGGACTCCCTGTTTCAGTTTGCCGGTGACGTAAGCGGCATAGCGATCGCGGATCACCTCATCGACACGACCACGAAAGGCTCGCTGTAGAAAACGATCCAGTCGCTGTCGGATCACCAATCCCCTGTCGGCATCACCTGCAGGTTCGGCAAAGAATTCGTCCCACGTGCCGACATTCTTCCTGGTGAAGTCCGGGCTCTCGACGATGGACACGCTGAGCCTCAGAAAGGCGTCCAGCAGCAGCGGAGAGAGTGTGAGTTGATTCGCCTGGTTGTCGAATCCGTTGGATGCCCGCAGATCCTTGGGGAACGCACGAACTCCACGCAGGCCAGCCTTCGGCTCGAGCGAATGCGACGCCACGGTGACCCGGTCGGGCATCTTGCCTGACTTCGACACCAGGTAGTCTCCAGCCCGAGTCATCAATCTTTCCGGTACGGGAAACACATCCCGCTTCAACTCAAAGAGATCCCTGAGGGTGTTGTTGTATTGCAGTCGATTGAGCCGGCGAATCGATACCGGTTTGCGTCGCCCCTGGTTCCTGGCCGCCGTCCGCAACATTCTCCTCAGGATCGTGAGCAATCTCGCGCGGTCCGGCTTGCTGATCTGTGGCTCGCCCTCGGGCGGCATGTCATTGGAGTCGACGACTCCAATGATGTCACTGATCAACTCCGGCTGTCCAACCAACTGGCGTTCCGAGGCAACCTGTTGGAGATTGACCTTTCCGTTGACCGCCTTGCCACCGTGGCATCTCACGCATTTCTCAGCAAAAAGCGTTTTGAGGTACCCATCGAAGTCGTCAGCCCGGACCGATGCAGACACCGTGGCCAACGTGACCAATGCAATCGGCAGGCAGTGCCCAACGGCGAGTGTCCTGGTGAAAGCCATGCCCCCCTCCTTAGGTCCAGAGATCCGAAATCACGCCGTTGCTATCAGCAAAAGCGTCGATCTCAAGCCCCATCAACTGGGCGAACGTCAGCCAGAGATTGGAATTCAACGTGCCGCTCTTGCACTTGAGCAGGCGGCCCTGTTTGACCTGGCCCTGGGCCCCGCCGGCCACAATCATCGGCAGGTCGTAGTACTGGTGTGTCGCTCCGTCACCCAATCCGGCGCCATAGGAGACAATCGAATTGTCAAACATCGTGCTGCCATCGACCTCCTTGATTTCCTTCATCCGTTTGAGCATGTAGGCGTACTGCTCAACGTGGAAAATGTCGATCTTCTGAACCTCTTTGTAGCCATTGCCCTTCTGGTTGTGCGTCATGTTGTGGTGTTGCACAGCCTTGTCAAAGACACCCTCGTAGAGCAGGGTCGCATCCCATCTCTCCGGACCAATCATGAACGTGCAGATATTGGTGATGCCCATCTGGAAAGCCAGCAGCATCAGATCGCATTGCAACTTGATGTAGTCGCCCCTCGGCAAGATCTCGTTTTTCGGGATATCGATGTCCGCATCGGCGATCAGTTTTCGTTGTTTGGCAATTCGGATCTCGAGGTTCCGGACCATCTCCATGAACTCACCAAGCGTCGCGCGGTCGTCACGACTCAGCTTCCTGGACAGTGACTTGGCATCCGCGAGCACGAGGTCGGTCACATCGGCGACATGCTTGCGGAAGCTGTTCCGCAGGAACAGCCTGTCGTACAACTTCTGTGGATCACGTATCGACGGGGCGATGGTATTGGGGCCGTACCAGGAAATGTTGTCGAATTCGATGGGTTCCTTGGGAGCCGTGAACCCGTTGCAGCTGATTTCCAACGTCGGGAAGACCGTGGAACCGCCCACGGCATCGCCAATCACCTGGTCCAGGGTCCGCCCATTGGGATGGCGGATGCCCTGCTCGGCGGCCTGTACTGGAGACAGGCTGGTCAGGTAGCAGGAGGCTCCCTGGGCGTGCACGTCCTGCCCATTCTTGTACGTCCGGTCCAATCCCGTGACCATCGTGATGTCGCGGACATGCTCCGTGAGAGGCTGCAACGTCGACGTCAGTTCCAGTGGGTAGATCCCCGGCTTGTTCTGAATCCGCCTCTGCTGTTTTGTCTTGTCGGCATTGAACCCCCCAATGAACCCGGGCAGGTCCGCATTCTCTTCACCGGGAAAGAAACATCGACGGACGATCCCGTTGGGGATGTACATGATCACGAGCTTCTTGGACGGCCGTTGCGGTTGCCCCTTGGCCTTCGCTGCAAGAGAAGGCAATCCCGGCAAAAACAACGTGGCCCCGTTGGCAATAAGGAACTGCCTGCGAGAAAGTTTCATTCAACCTGACCCCGTGATCGCGTGTACGAATGAAGAAATGAAACGCAGCAAGCAGACCACATTGGCTGCCTGTGAACTCGAAAACTGTCACACAATTGTACAGGCATTTTGTCGTCCCGGGATGCCCGGATCGAGTGCAACGGCCTCCAGGATGGATTGCGTCTTGCGGCTGGCTAGACTGTGGGCCACAAATAAAAATGTGCTGCTGGTCCACTCGCCCGGTAAAACCGGTTTTCCTCACGGTCCGGTCACAGAAGCATGTTCAATGAAACACAACATCAATCCAGCGGAAGAAATTCGACGTTTCCGGGCAAACGATCCGATCGAGAACGCTGCCACCCCTCCGGCTTCCTAGTACACCTCGAACGAATTTCTGGATCTGGAAAAGAACTCTGTCTTCCAGAACCAATGGCTTTTCGTCGGCCGCCAGGATCAGTTGCGGGAACCGGGTGATTATTTCAGCGGCGCCTTCATGGGATGGCCCTACGTGGTTGTTCTCGACGAAGGCAATGTTCCACGGGCCTTCTTCAATGTCTGCTCCCATCACGGAACATGCGTGGCTTCCGGGGAAGGTACAGCCGAACAATTCGTCTGCCCGTATCACGGTTGGACTTACGACCGACAGGGAACACTCATCCAAGCCCCCCTGGCCGGTGCACTACAATCCCTCAAACAACGCAACCTGGACCTCAAATCCATCCCGGTCAGCCAGTGGGGTCCGTTCATTGCTCTGCATTTTGGCACCCCATCACGGTCGCTGGAATCAGATCTCGCAGACCTGCTCGACGCCTTCCTGGCCCACCCATTCAAGAACATCCAGTTTGTCCGCCGTGTCACCTACTCGATCGACTGCAACTGGAAAGTGTTCGTCGACAACTTCCTGGATGGCGGCTATCACGTGTCCCACGTGCATCCCGGATTGGCCGGCCAGCTGAAACTCGCATCCTACACCCGTACCCTCGGCGAACGCTGGTCGATGCAATCCTGTGGAACGGGTTCCAGCAGCAACGGCGACGCCTCAGAGGACTTTTCCGAACGCATCGGCCAACACGCCGACTACGCATGGATTTACCCCAATTTCATGATCAATCGCTATGGTCCGTGGATGGACACCAACACGGTCATCCCCCTCTCCTTTGACCGTTGTCTAGTTATTTTCGATTACTACCACGAGGGCTCACCCGAGACAGACTTCCTGGAGCAATCACTGGCCGCGTCGGACCGCGTTCAGCAGGAAGATATCGAGATCTGCAACCGCGTCCAGGCAGGACTCAATTCCGGGATTTACGACCAGGGCGTGTACGCCCCCGGATTCGAAGCACCGATGCTGCACTTTCACCAACGGCTGCATGCCGATTTCCAAGTGCCATAGTCCTCTCGCCAATTGCACTCGCTGGCCCGGTGAGCGTTGCGCTTTCCACCGTCAGGTGGATTGTGGTCGAATGGGTCTTGGGTTTGGCCGTCAATGGCCGACCGTCACCGCTGTCATCACTGTTCGGCAAAGAAAGAAAATCCGATGTCTCTCCGTTGGTTTGCGATGTGTGCGGGTACGGTTTTGTCCCTGGTTGTGCTGGCCATGGTGGCCACGGCCGAGTCCCCGGCCGAACCACCACCCTCCGTAACGACTGCCGATGTCGAAGGAATGATGACCTCGCTGTCAAACTGGGGACGCTGGGGCAAAAACGACGAACTGGGAACGTTGAATCTGATCACTCCCAAGAAGCGGAGACAGGCGGCGAAGTTGGTCCGCTCGGGCGTGTCGATCTCAATGGCCCACGACGCCGTCAAGGTCGAGATGGACGACTCGACCCCCTTCGAACACGAGGTGATGCTGGGAGCCAACACCGGAGACGTGGGAGGAGCCGGCGACCGTTATTCGGTGAAATACCACGGCTTCACACACACGCACATCGATGCCCTGTGCCACATTTTCTACAAGGGCAAGATGTACAACGGGTTCCCGTCGAACCTCGTCAAGCGGGATGGCGTGGGAAAACTGTCCATCAATCGAGTCAAAAATGGAATCTTCACCCGGGCCGTGTTGATGGACATGCCTGCACTCTTTGGCGTCAGGTTTCTCCCCGGCAAGCAGGCAATCTACCCGAAGCATCTCGAAGCCTGGGAGAAAAAGGCCGGCATCAAGGTCAAGCCTGGGGATGCCTTGTTGATCAACACCGGCCGCTGGACGCGTCGCAAGATCGAGGGGTCATGGAAGATCATGCAGGATTCCGCTGGCCTGCACGCATCATGCCTGCCCTGGCTGAAGAAGCGTGACGTGGCAATCATCGGCAGCGATCTGGCGTTGGACGTGATGCCATCGGGAATCGACAAATTCGAATTGCCGGTTCACTGCGTCGTGATCGTCAGCATGGGAATGTGCATCCTGGATGTGCTCGATTTCCGCGCGATCGCCACCGAATGCCGCAAGCGGAAACGATGGGAATTCCTACTGACAGTCTCTCCACTGGCCGTGGAAGGCGGCACGGGATCCCCCATCAACCCGATCGGAACATTTTGAATCGCCGGAAACGGCCGCGAGGAAGCTTTTCCCTGGTGTTTGGATGTCCATGGCCAGCAGATCCGGGTATTCAGTTCTGCGCCGCGCCCCAGGCAACGTCGCTCACCGCTGACCATCAAACGCCGTCACTACAACTTCCGCGACTAACCGCATTTTCGAATCGCTGCCCCTGGTGTCCCTGTTACAACAGAGTTCAACGATCCACGTCGAACACAGCTGCAGACGGGGCGTCTCTGTACAATTCAGCCTTTGAACATCGGCTGAAGAATTCATTGGACCAACCTCAGTCACAAGGTCGATGGAAATTTCACGTCCCAGGCGGCGGTCCCCCTGACTTTCAATAGTTTTCGTGGTGTGAAATGAAACAGGCCCCTTCAGGACAAGACATTCCTTCTTTTGCCACCGGCATGAGTGATCGCCTCACTCGTCGTGATCTCCTCCGCACGGCAGCCGCCGCCTCGGCGGCCATTGCACTTCCCAAAATGACATCTGCGGCCATCGGCCGACTGGAGAAGCCGGTCCGGATCGGGCTAATTGCCGATCTGCATCATGACGTCATGCACGATGGCCTGGCGCGGACCGCCGCATTTGTGAAGGCCATGGCGGCTCGCCGACCCGATGCGATCATGCAATTAGGGGACTTCGCGTATCCCAACGTGAGCAACAAGAAGGTGATCGACCTGTTCAATGGGGCCCACAAACGTTCGCTTCATGTCATCGGCAATCACGACACGGACTCCGGACACACGAAGAAACAATGCCTCGACATCTGGGGAATGCCGCGTCGCTACTATGCCCAGAACATCGATGGGCTCTGGCTGCTGGTCCTGGATGGCAACGATCGCGGATCGCCGACCCACAAGGGCGGCTATCCCTCGTACGTCGGCAAAGAGCAGGTGAAGTGGCTCAAGGAACAACTGGCGACCCTGGAAGGACCGGTGATCGTCGTTTCACATCAGCCGCTTGCCGGTGCATGGGCCGTCGACAATTCGAAAGAAATACAGGGCATCCTGGGCGAAGCATCGGACAAAGTCCTGCTGGCGATCAATGGACACTCTCACATCGATGACGTGCTGCGTTACAAGAAGGTCACGTACATGCACGTGAACTCCGCCTCGTATCAATGGGTCGGCGGCAATCATCTACACGACAGCTACTCCAAGGACATCCATGCCAAGCATCCTTTCATCGCTTACACCTGCCCTTACCGTCACTCGCTTTTCGCCACGCTAACGGTCGATCCGAAAAGCCTGACGATTCACGTCGAAGGACGAAAGAGCGAGTGGGTGGGCCCATCGCCGGCCGAACTCGGCGCGGACCAGGACCCCACACTTACCGACGGTGAACAGATTATCGCACGTATCCGAGATCGCCAGGTCAAACGAATCGCAAAATGATCGGGGTCATTGGCCACTGGACATTTTGCCCCACGGATTTTCCACCTCCCCTGGAAACAACGAGATGATTTTCTCCAGCTCGAGACTCCACGCGGTGAGCATCTACGTGGTGACATTGGCCACGCTGTTGTGTGGCACTTGTTTGTTGGCGGCTGAAAAGATCGGTGGCACGCTTCGGCCCAACAACCCGAAGTTGGTCAAGCTGCCTGTCGCCTGGCCCAACGGCGACGAAGCCACGATGGTGGTTTTTGGTGACCGGCTCTTGATGCTGAGCAGTTACCGGAAAATCGGTGGCGGAGAAATGTATCTCAGGGTTCACGACCTGGTCACCAGCAACGAGGTTTCCCGCTTAGGGCAGGACTTTTCGTTTGCCTGTGGGTTCGTCAATGGCAAAGAGCTGAACATGTTTGCGACCAGAACTTCGGAGAAAGAGTGGACAAAAGATGTTCACCGCTTTCGGACCACGGATCTGAAGACTTGGAAGAAGGAAAGGGTGCTGCCCCGCATAGGGAAGAAGCACATTCTCAACACGTCCGTGTGCAAAGCCCCGAAAGGGTACCTGATGGCTTATGAATCAGATGGTCCGACGGGCTGGGAGACGTGGCTGGCTCGGTCAACAGACTTGAGCAAATGGGACAGAAGCAACGGCTTGAGGTTTGTGGGGGTGGGGTTTGCCAATCCAACGATCCGCCACGTGCCGCCTTATCACTACTTGATGTTTGGAACACATCGAACGGCGTCTCCGATTACGGATTACGAGTATCACCTCGCATCGACCCGTTACGTCACGTGCCTGATGCGATCAAAGGATTTGATCACCTGGGAACTCAGTCCCACCAAGTACCCAATGCTCGATGCCGCCGTCGGCGAAGGCATCAACAACACCGACGCGGATTTGTTCGAGTACCAGGGCCATGCCTACATCTATTACATCACCGGCGATCAGAAGACCTGGGGGGCCGGGAGATTGGCGATGTATGCCGGCACCATGAAAGAGTGTCTCGAGGCGCACTTTCCGGCAAATGTCCCAATGGTGAGATATGACGCCCGGAAGGCGAAGTTCACCTATCCCAAAAAGAAATGATGTGGCCGACGCGCACCGCATTCGCTGGGCTGCAGGATGCCGAACGCTCACCGAGACGAACGGCCGCTGACAAACCGAAATGAGTACAGGTCAGCGTCTTTGACCTCGAAACGCACGCGAATTGGCCTGGTCGAAAATGGGCCGTTCCCATCCGTATTCCAAGTAACAAACCTCGCAATTTCGTCACCCACGAGCGGGTCGCAGTCGTCCGCCGAGAAATTGGCCAATGGTCGTCCGTCGGCGTGTTGGATCTCAACCCGAACATGTCCACCGGGACGGGCCAGGTAGTTGATCTCCAACCGTCCACCGGCGACTTTCAGTGGACGCGTGATGAGTTGCCCACCTCGCTTGCCTCCACGGAGGGCCACAAAGCCATCCACGCGGTACGTGAAACGCCGCAACCGGGTGTCAGTTCCCGAGAGGTAAGACTCGGAGGCGTAAACCGAGTACTCGCGGTCGCTGCCGGGAGTCGCCACCAGGCCCCAGGCCAGGTAGTTGCTGCGGTTGCCCTTCCGGTCCGCAGGCGCGTCCTCGGGAACCACAGGCTTGTCCCACCGCTTGAACTTCCGGCCGTCGCGACTGGCCATCAGGATCGGCTCCACGCGGCTCCCTTGCTCGGGCAACAGGCGTGTCGGAAAGCCAATCAGGATCTGTGGGGCACGGGGACATGACATCACCGCATTCGTGTAGAGATGCTGCTCACCGAGGTCATCCGTGTATTCCAGCACCTGGGGCTCGGTCCAGCTTGTCCAGTTCAGGAAGTTCTTCGACGTGCCAGTCATGATGGAGCGAACCCCTCCGTAGGCCGGCCGGCCACCAACGACGACCTCCCCGCCAGGCTTTCGCAGAACTCGAACGCGATGGTACTCACGGTACAACCCTGCGTAGGGATCCCAGAACGCCGCGTTTTGTGAATCGAAGTCGCCTTTTGTGATCAACGGGCCGTCGCTGATTGTCCAACGGATACCGTCAGGCGACTTGTAGGCAAACACCGTCATTTCGCCCTGCACAGCGTGATGCGGCTTTCCGGATCTGTGAACTTGTGAGAGCGCCTTGTAACGGGCATCGGGACGGCAGTTCGGACTGGTGTCCTTGAAGGGTGTAAAACAATGGGAACCCGCGCCGTCCCACACGATGTTGTTCTCTCTCGAACCTCCGAACTCAACCAGGCCCAAATTCGGTTTGCTCCAGTGGATCGCGTCCCGGCTCTCGGCATAGCAGACCACCTGGCGATGCGTCTGATCACGGCGTTTCGCGTTATAGTTCGAACCCCGGTAGTACATCCGGAAGATGGCTTTGCCAGAGGCGTCCGTATCAGCAAACACCGTGTAGTAGGCACACGTGTTTCCCTCCCACGGCTTACTTGTGACCAGGGCCACGTCTCGCGGCACCGGCTGCTGCAGGTCAAGCCTGGCGTCGCCTTCCACCTTATCGACAACGTGGTCATCCACGAACAACTCACGCTGTGAACCAATATTGACCGGCTCGGCGGCGGTGGCGAGACCGTTGACGCAACCGAGCACGAGACAGACCTGCAGGATCCTGTTCAAGAGCACCTTCCCCTCTCCTCACGAAAACATGGACCGGCGATGTCACTTGGCCTGGTAGGACTTGCCAGGCCAATGCTCCCACCACGACTGGAACAACTGGAGTTGCGAGGCGGCAAACCGCTTTTGGCTCGCGGACAATTCATCGGTTTCATTGAAATGATGAGTGTACTCGTCCTCTCCTAACAAGACGAGCAGATACTTGTAGTACAGGACGAGGTCCGGCCCCTCGTCGTAAGTCGACAGCACTTCCAACGCTTCATCCAGTTCTGCCGCCAATCGCCGTGCCTCCACGTCACCAGCAGCCGCCTGTTTGCATAGGGCAAGCAGCGTCAGCACCGGACCGGGAAGACAATTGCCGATCCCCGTGATGGCTCCGACGGCCCCACAGTGAATGAACCCGTGGAACACCTGGGTGTCCACGCCGACCATCAACAGCACGTCATCGTCCTCGTGCGTGATGTGCTCAGCCGCGTAGCTCAGCGAGTCTCTTCCGCCGAATTCCTTGAAACCCACCAGGTTGGAGAATTCTCGACGGAGGTCAAAGAACAAGTCCGCCTTGGTCTCGAAACCGTAGTACGGGCTGTTGTAGATCACCGCTGGCAAATTGGGAGCGGCGCCGAGTACACCTGCAAAGTGTGACCGCTGCGCGGCCGACGACGTCCCTCGAGACAGGACCCGAGGAATCACCATCAAGCCACGAGCACCAACCTGCTGAGCATGGGCCGCGTGCGCCGCAGCGGTGGCCGGGTTCTGGGCGCCCGTGCCGACGACAACGGGAACGCCTGCCTCGCAGAGCTGTTTCACCCCCTCCTGCCTTTGCGCATCCGACAGCAGTGGCCAATCGCCCATCGAACCGCAGTAAACCACGGCATTCATTCCCGCATCAATCAGCGACTTCGCCTTGGCAACCAGAGACGCGTGGTCCGGAGTCCTGTCCTGGTGACAAGGAGTCATGATCGCCGGCACACAACCTTCAAAGATACTCGAATCCATTTCGTTCTCCCGACTTCTGGAATCGTCTGGGCATTTTCGGTGTAGGTTCTTTGCGTCCTCTCGGCATGCCCGTGCCGACATGGTCCGGGGCACCCGGAATGCACGGCCTGCCTGAGAAGATATGTCACCGTTATCCCGCTGGAACGACTTGTCTGCAATGGACGTGGTGCGGATGGCTCGTCGAGGACAACGAAAAACGAATACGATCCGGTAACATTTTTCCGATTGGCCGGTTGGAACAATGCAGGTTTGTGGAAGATCATTGCCGTCTGACATACTCTTCGGGAGACAATTGGCCGACGGGCAGAGGCTCTCTGCTTCCAAGCTGTGCGGGGCGATGTTCCCGACTGGTACGGGTGGGGGCCGACCACCCATTCCTCCTTTTTGAGCACCGACGTTTCTGGACAAAGAGTCCGACGGATGAATGAAACAGCTCTGGTTCGCAATTGGCTCGAACAGGCAGTACTGGGGCTGGGCCTGTGTCCTTTTGCCGGTGAGCCCTGGCATGCCGGTCGTGTGCGGCTCACCGTATCAACCGCAACGTCCGAGCAAGTCCTCCTGGAAGATCTCCGCTCTGAACTCACCATCCTCGAAGAGACTTCCCCAAAGGATCTAGAAACAACGTTGCTGATCGTGCCAAACGTGTTACGCAATTTCTCCGACTACAATCAGTTCCTCGATCTCGCTGACTCACTCCTCGAAGAACACGATTGGAGCGGACATTTTCAAATTGCCAGCTTTCACCCCGACTATCAGTTTGCGGACACCCAACCTGATGACCTGGAGAACCTGACAAATCGTTCTCCATTTCCGTTGCTGCACCTGTTGCGAGAGAGCACCATAACCCGGGCCGTCGCTGAACATCCGGACCCGGCCCAGATCCCGGTGAACAACATCGCCACCTTGCGAGGTTTGAGTAAAGAGCGTTTGCAGGAGGTTTTCGGTTCCCACCCGAGATCTGATCCATGAGGTCCAAGACCACCATTTCTCCCTCCGCTCGGATCTCAGAGTCGTGGTCCACGTTGGCTTGAACGTGAATTGGCGATGACGGCCACACCAAGCATTCAACTCACTGGACAGGGACGTGACCGACGCTTCAACTGACAATCAGCGAGAGAATCCGAAACGGAACAAGGCCTCGACACCAACGGTGGCACGCCGTGCACACTTCACCGGAGCAGCACCAGTGACAAAGATTCTCGCCCACTTGACCCCGGCTGTGTTTCTCCTGTTTTCACTGCCTGCTCCGGCGGCGACCCCAGCGCCAGCAGGCTATCTCGATGCCTCGAAAATGCCCGGGGCGCCTTTTGATTCCCAGGACGCAACCGCGGCACTCAAGTCCGCCATTCAATCCCGTGCGGCAAAAGTTTGGGTGCCAAACATGGGCGTGCCCTGGCTGATCGACACAATCTGGCTGACATCCAACCAGGAGATACTCCTCGAAAACGGTGTCGTGATCGAATCCCGGCCTGGCAAAGCATTCCACGTCGATGGCCAACTCTTCAAGATCGCTTCCCAGAAGAACGTCACGCTCAAGGGTTACGGAGCGACGCTGAAGATGCGTCGCGATCTGTTCGCCAGTGGCAAACCCTACAAGCGGAGCGAGCACCGACACGCCATTGTCGTTTATGCCAGCCGGAATGTGAAACTCCTCGGACTCACGATCAAGGATGCCGGCGGCGATGGCATTATGGTCGGAGGGATGACTCACACGTCCTACAACAAGGGAGTGCTGATCAAGGATGTTCTGATCACCAACGCATATCGCAATGCGATCAGTATCATCAGCGCCGAGGACCTCACCATCGACAATGCAGTTCTCATCAACACCAACGGGACCAGCCCACAGGTCGGCCTGGATTTTGAACCCGACCACGAAAAACAACGCATCGTGAATTTTGCAGTACGCAATTGCATCATCATGAACAACAAGCGGCTGGGCATTTGCTTCCCGGTCTCTGGCTTGCTCACCGCCAGCGACCGTGAGCGAGGTTTGCCAATTCGTGGTGTCATCGAGAACTGCACCATCTACAACAACGGATTCCACGCCTGGGGAGGTGGTGTCGACAAAAAATGGGGTGATGGATTGTTCATGAAATGGCATCTCGACGATGTGACGGTGAAGAACAACCTTTTTGTCCACAACGCCGGCGCTGGCTTCCTGGTCGATGGGTACGCAATCGACCACCTTCACAAGGCCAATTTCTGTGCGTTCTGGGGCAACAAGCACGGAACCCTGGCTGGCCAGGCCGGACCGGGGAAAGGCATCGTCACCAATGCCAGGCCTGTCTTTGTTTCGACCGACCCGGCAAACCCCAACTTCATGCACCTGTCGCCCAAGACGTCAACTCGGATCACGCGGGGGTCGTCCACCGGCAGTTTTATCGGTGCCCGACCGGTCGCATCCCGGACCAGCAAATGAGTTCCGAGCATCTGCGTGATCTCCCGATCGCCCACGACCGCGGGAGACACTCGCATAAGCACCGAACGGTGGCCGGACGATGACCGTTCGCCCATCCCGTTGGAAGTGGATTCTTGCAGTCTGCCTGGCCGCAATTGTGTCGGGTCTCTTGTGGTCTCAGCGAATCCCCAGCCCCCCTCCAGACCTCATCAACAGCATTGGCATGCGGTTCCGAAACATTCCTGCGGGACAATTCCTGATGGGGGCCATTCCCAACGACATGAACGCCCAGGACGATGAAAAACCTCGTCACCCCGTCATTCTCACCGACAATTTTTTCTTGGGACAATTCGAGGTAACCCAGCGGCAATTTCATATTGTCATGGGAACCAATCCGAGTTGGTTCAGCCGCGTTGGGCGAGGCCAAGAGTCCCTGGGATGGTCCATCGACCCCGACACCCTTCCGGTGGAAATGGTGTCCTGGCAGGACGCCGTTGAATTCTGCAATCGTCTCGGCAATCTACCCGAAGAACGTACCGCTGGCAGACGCTACCGGCTTCCCACCGAGGCCGAGTGGGAATACGCCTGCCGGGCGGGGACCACGACTCGATTCGAATTTGGAGAACAATTTGACGGGACAGCGGCCAACATGAATCGAACCAGGTCCCACCCCTTGCCCTGCGGCTCATTCGCACCAAATCGCTTCGGGCTGTTCGACATGCATGGCAACGTTCTGGAATGGTGCAGCGATTGGCACAGTCCCACGTGGTATTCCAATTCTCCAGTCAAAAACCCACGAGGTCCTGAATCCCCGGACGAGGACCACCACGTCCTCCGTGGTGGTGGCTGGGGATTCCCTGCCGCAAGTTGTTCATTCCGAGATCGGATTTCCACGTTTATGAAAGGGCCGTCTCACGGTTTCCGTGTTGTCTGTGAAATCCATCCCCAGAAATAGTGCCCCACACGGCACCGGTCCTCAGGGCGACGCTGCCGCGTTGACGAAGGTCACCCGCCCGAACCGGTGCGGTGTGTGAAACGAGGGCTTCGACGTGTCGGCCCGTGACCATTGGCTGTACTGCATATTCGTGTCGCCGCCATGTCGGTTGAGGTTCAGGTTCCACTGATCGCCCGGCTTCAACGACGCGCGTTTCATGTGCTTCGAGAAATTTGCGAGCGGAATGGCCACCTCGCAGGTCCATGACTGGTCCTTGTCCGAATCGTCGTTCAACGTCCCCTTGTAACTCCCCACGATGCGAACCCCTTTGGCGATCCACGGAACACTCGGCTTCTTCGGCCCATTCGCTCGATGGCCATCGATGTACGCTCCCCGCACGTTCCATTCGATGTTGAAATAGAACTCCGGCCGATCCGGATCCGGTGCCACCATCACCTCAAAACAGTCATCCCTGGCAACCGGGTCGTCATGGTTCTTGTAGCGAGCGGTGATGTATTCGTCCTGGCAGATGTGGCCGACGTAGAGGTACTTGTCGTCCCACAACAACTTGGCAACGGTCTGTTTCTTCCTGCCGCTCTTCCACCAGGTGAAATGAAACGGCCCCATGTTGGCCGCCTGGTGCCACGCCGCTTCATCCATTCGGCCGTCCAGAGTGATCGGCTGGGACGCGCGAAGAATGGCGTAGGACGGCTGCCGGAATTTCGACTTCGCTCCCGGGACAGCAACACTTCCGGTGACTGTCGACCGCGGCAGGACGTTCTCCGGCTGGGTGCAACCCGCCACTGTCCCGCCAACCAACAAGTCGAAAGCCTCGATGTAATTCGGCCACCCTGCTGCCACAAACAACAGGCAGCCGACAGTGATCAAGGAACTCTTCGGTCCGTGAAACATGCGTCCCTTTCCTCCCATAACCTCACTCAGCGACCGCTAGCTGGTCGCCACAGTTTTTCATTGTAGAGCCAACAGCATTTGCTTCCACGGCACCACCCGACGTCACTCGCCCTCTTCGGCGGTCGACGGAGTCCACTCGAATCGATACGAGTCACCCAATTGCTGCCGTGTCAGGTTGACGATTTCCTGGGTGTGCCCACCAAAGTGCGGAATCGAATCGAAGATGGCACCAAGAGCCGTCAATTCGAATCCCTGGATGCGCAACGGCCGCAAGAGGCTCTCGGCTGTGATCCCGTCAAGTGCCTCCCGGGAATCGTTGACCGCGAGATCCAACAGGGCAAGCAGATCGTCACGAGCGATCGGGCCGCGTTCGGAAAATTCTTCCGGTCGATTGCGGTTGTCGATTGCACCGCCGACACCGGCGACAATCCACTGACGGAGGTTGCCGGACAAATGGAGGACCAGGTTCCCAATGCTGTTCATCGGTTCGGCTGGCCGCCACCACAACTGGTCGTCTGAGAGTTGATCAATACAGTGCCGTATTTTTCTTACACTGGCCTCAAGCCGCCTGTTGGTTTCTGAGGCAACCGCTGTCGAAAGGTCTTTGGCGTCCATGGTGTGTCGTGGGGAAAGTCAATGCTGACGTCTGGCGTGTGAGAAAGAGCCTATACGAACTTGGTACCCGCCCGCGACTCTTCGAGATATTCCACCGGCGCCGCACCCAACTCTCGACGGAGAAGCCCGATCGACCCGATGTGAATGTGCTCATGAAATGACAGCCACTCAAGGGACCCACCTTTGAGATCAAAGATCGGGTGATGATCAAACTCGGGGTCGTTGAACACGACCGCCTCGTCCAGGACGTCATCCGGCATCGCCCGGGTTTCGGTGAGGACTTGCTCGTGGACCCGCTCCAACACCAACAGCAAGTCCGACGGAGACGGGTAACCGGATGAACCAGCTGACACCTGGGATCCATAGCCAAACAGGTCGCGATATTCTCTAGGAATCAATGCCTCGTCACTGTCCTGTGCGCCCCTCACCAACAGCAGCCCCAAAAAGTACTCGGCAATGGCCATGTGACCGACATGCCACGCGACATGAGTCACGTTCGTGGGCATTTCAAACCACTGTTCATGCGGTACACGTTCAATCATCCGCAAAGACAACACACGAGTCCGTTCGAGGTTGTAGATGATTCTCGATTTGCTGAATTCGGACATGGCTTTCCTCGGGATGCTGTTTTCCCTGGCGGTCTGCGGCACGTTACCGTCGACAACGACTCAAAGCCAGACAGCATCCTCGAGACGGCGGCCAGGAATTCTCCCTGTGCCCACCCGAGAAACTTCCAGGCCGATCGCCGATTCTGGCCGACAACGGTAACTCGCAAACCCCGATGTCGCACGTGTGCGGCCACGTTCCTGGTTGGGACTCACTCCATGTGGCAACTGGCTGTTCCTGATCAACAGGTCTCCGGCAGGAGTTTCGATGGTTTCCACCCCGAGTTCCGCCAGGTCCGGACGATGCGGATTTCTGCCGTCGAGTTGTGCCTGGACCCAATCGGCAAACTGTTTCGGCATTCCCCATTTTTACGGGCGTCAAAACCGAGGCAGGATTTTGACCTGTTCACCAAGCGGCAAGTCCATG
>MDTE01034752.1_pt1 | contig 29911 bp, 25 predicted proteins | sample 811231 | NCBI WGS metagenome assembly MDTE01 (sample SAMN05326651, study PRJNA326480) | marine metagenome | isolation source: seawater | place: Indian Ocean: Red Sea | collected 2010 | reverse complement strand
GCTGGTGACCAACGCCCCGATGGTGAGCGACACGACGATCATGCCCAGCAGTCCGATGACCATGAGTCTGACGCGTCCGAGCTTGTCGGCCACATCGCCGGCGATGGCGCCAAAGATGGTCAACGGCAGCAAGCGCAGAACCAACATCAGCGCGACCTGGAAGGGGGAGCCGGTGACGTCGAACACATAGACACCGACCACCAACATCTCCAACCAGCGCACAGTGCTGACCATGAGCCCAAAGCTCCACATACGCAGATAGCTCCAGTCGCGCAACAGCGACCAGCGCCCTCCTGCGGGCCCGGCTGATTGGTCCAGAGTCATCGAAATGTGCAGCTCAGAAGACGTGCACGGTCCACGGCCGCTCCGGTGTCCAGAACAGATGGGTCATACGACGCACTGCGCCGTCACGGTGCTCTTCCACCAGGCCTGCGTTGTGAAGCGTCAGTGTCGAGCTACCGCCAAGATAGACGGCGCCCAGCTCGCTCACATCGAGGCTGATTTCCGGAGACTTCGTGGTGCTGGCGCAACTCACGCCTTGCTCACTGGTCTCCAGCTCGAAGCAGCCGTCATTCCAAGGACAGGCTCGATCGCGCAATTCGAAGATCACCCGGCCTTCGCGGTGATATTGGCGTTGCTCGAGTGCCGACTTTACATCGACCAGTCGCAACCACATGGCATCGTTCAAGGCTCTGCTCATTGCTCGCGAGTCGGCTAACAGCCGCGGCAATGGGTCGTCCACCGGACGATTTGCAGCCCGAATGGTGCGAATGCGTTCGAGGCCAAACAAGTAGTCCCACAGACCCACGTAGGCATCCAATGAGTTGGCGATGAGTTCGGAGACCGTGAGCTCACCGGTTTCGGAGTTGATTCGGTACTTGAGGTAGCCATCGAGCTCCGAGTTGCACTCGGAGCCGACGAAGAAGTAGCCACTGCGGCCGTGACGCTGGTCGTTGCGATCTTCGAACTCGACATCCCAGAAGATCTCGCTACGAGAAACCACTCCGATGCGGTTACGCTGTAAGTCCTCGTACACCGCAGGGAACCGCCGATGAGATTCCGGGGTGTGCAATGAAATCAAATGCGAGCGGCCGCTGGGACGTGTGCGCAAGCTGGCACGACGACGGTCGATGGTCCAATCCTCAGAGAACGCAGACACCGCATAACCGTAGCGCCCATAGAGTCCGCCCTGTAGCGACCAGAGTCCGGACAGGGGCTCATTGCGTTCGTGACTGACCTCGAGGTGGGCCTGCATCATCTCGGTCATGATGCCGCGTCGCCGATGCGTGGGCTGCACCGAGACCCAGCCGAGACCGGCCAGTGGCAGAATCGGTCCAGGGACACGCATCTCGAACTGGTGTGATACCGAGGTGCCGACCAGCTCCTCGCCATCGAATGCGGCGAGAGTGCGATCTGGCGCCACACTGTGCTGGCCGTGGACGACGTATTCCTGGGTGGCGTGCCAGCCATTGGCTCTGGCTTCTGCCCGGGCGAAATCTTCGAGCCCACCCGCCGATACCGGCCGCAGTTGGAGGTCCATTGTTGTTCTTGCCTCCGGATTGGCTAACCCGTGCACGAGCATGTCAGCGCTGGGTGCCCGACGCAATCCCGGATCCTGATCCGCTGCTCGTGGAGCGTGGATGGCGCTCAGGCGTTGAACGTTCTCGGACTGGTGAGCTCGAACAAACTGCCGGCCCCGGTCGGCGTCTGGGCGGCGCGCACCATCCGCAATCCTTGCCACAGAGAAGCCTGATTGGCGGTGACGACGGTGCGGCCGGTGACGGACTCCATGCGTTCGACCAACGCCAGGGTGTTCATGGAGGTGTTGGGTATCAATATCGGGCGTGTGCTGACGGTGTTGCCGGGGAAGCTCGACAGGGCATCCATGAGGTCCAGCTCGATGACGAAGTTTGCGTACACCGCAATGCCGTCGCCGGGATCGCATTCGATATTCACAGTATCGACCACGGTGATGTCTGCCTGTGCCAGGGTCTCGACCAGGCGGCTGGTTACGAACGCCGGATAGGTGCTGAGTAAGTCGATTTCAGTGCAATCGAGGGCCGCCAGCGACTCGACAATGGCAAGCGTCGTGCTCGAGGCCGGCAAATCGGTGACGCCACGAATTCTGTTGGCCTGGTCCCGGGCCCAGCGGTGACCACCGACGAAGCTGCCACTGGTGCAAGCCCACACGATGGCCTTACAGCCACGCTCGGCGAGCTTTCTGGCCGCCGGATGAAGGGCATCGTCGCCGCCGGTGGTGCGCAGGACCTTATCCAGCAACTGCGTGTCGTCCGAGACCGGCACGCCTGGTGTTGGCGAGTCTTCGACCTCGACGACGAGATCGACACCGACGGATTCAAGCCACGGGCCGAGCCGATAGAGCTCGTAATCGAGCGGGCCGTCATCGGGAACTATCAACCCCAGCGTTGCGGACATTCTGAGTCTCTGTTGAGTATGATGATGTTTGTACCAGGCACTGCTGTCTTCAGCACCGGTGAATGGTCATCCTAACTGGTTTACGAAACGGAGCACACAACGGTGGAGTTCGGCGTCGGTCTGGTGGGTGAGCACACTCCTGAAACAATGACTGACCTGGTCGAGCAAGTCGAGCGGCTTGGCTTTGACATGGCCTGGCTCACCGATGAACGTTTTCATAGAGACGTGTTCGTCAACATGACCATGGCTGCCATGCGATCTTCTGTATTGCGTATCGGCTGCATGGTGAGCGATCCGTTTATTCGTCATCCGGCTCTCACGGCCGCCGCTTCGGCCAGTCTGGATGACCTCTCGACAGGCCGGTTCACACTCGGTTTGGGCGCCGGTGTCAGCGGGTTCAAGGAACTCGGTATTGAGCGGGTGCGGCCGGCACGCGCACTGCGTGAAGCCATCGAGCTGATGAATCGACTCACCAGTGGTGAGCAAGACATCGACCTCGCGGGCGAGCTCATTTCCTTTGGACCCGGCCAGTTAGACTTCAGGCCGCAACGGCGAACACCCATTGTCGTGGCTGGGCGTGGACCACGGGTGCTGGAAGCGGCGGGTGCGGTTGCAGACGGTGTGGTTGTCGGCAGTTTTGCGACGCCCGAGGGTATTCGGTGGGGCTTGTCGCATGCCGAACGAGGCGCGAGGTCCACAAATCGTCGTGTCGGACAACTCGAGCGTATCTCCTGGCTCTACACCAGCGTGTCCGACGACCGTGACGCGGCACTGGATGCGGTGCGTGTCGGGGTGGCCGTGGCGTTGAGCGGCAGCATGAACATCCTGGAGCAGATCGGCATCGAGCTGCCCGGGAATGTCAAAGCGCACATGCGTGAACGCGCCTATAGATTCGACCGTGAGTCTCTGGCAGAGCTCGGCGCCTTGCTCCCGGTTGAGCTGATTCGCCGCTTCTCGGTCGCCGGCACCGTGGCGGACGTGGTCGATCAGCTAAATGAAGTGAAAGCACTGGGCATGACCCAGGCAGCGTTGTGGCCTTTTCCGGCGCGCGGGTCGAGTTTGCCCTCGCTGCTCAACGTACTGGCGGCGGAAGTCGTGCCAAATGTCTGATTTTCCTGTTTGCCGGTCGGCGGATCCTGGTGGCAGTCGTCGAGAGTGTCCGTTCAGGGCTTGACGCTTCGCGGGCGCGTCATCAACGTGTCGACGTGAACACCACTACGGAGAACGCGCGTGGAACTGCAAAAGCTCGGAATGTCGCCATACGGCCCGGCCACCTTCGCCAAATCGCCGCTGGTCGGATTGCATGACAGCTGGAGCGCGGATGTGGCGGTGGTCGGGGTGCCCTTCGACCTGGGCGTCGGGTTTCGCCCCGGCACGCGCTGGGGACCGAAGTCCATTCGCGACATGTCGGTGCGCTTCGGATCGCTGGGCGCCAGCGGTTCGGGCTACTGGGATTTGCGCACTCGCACGACTCGAGGCCAAGCAAGCCTGGTGGACGTGGGTGATGTAGAGATGGTGCCACTCGACTGGCAACAGAACTTCGAGCGCATCACCGCGGCAGTGCGAGAGATCCGTACTCGAAAGTCATTGCCGTTCATTCTCGGCGGCGATCACGCCATCACTTTTCCCAACGTCCGCGCTTTCGACGACCACAAAGCCATCACCGTGGTGCACTTCGACGCCCACTTCGACTACCGGGACGAGGTGGCCGGTGTTCGTTACGGTCACGGCAATGTGCTCAGACGAGTCCGAGAGCTGCCGTTCGTGGATCAGATCGTTTCCATTGGGGTGCGAAGTCTGAGGACCCGCTGCGAGGACTTCGACGACTTCGAGCGTGATGGCAACGTGTGTATGCCCGCGTGGGATATTCACGACCTGGGCGTGGCGTCGTTTGTCGAGCAGTTACCGCAGGGTCGCGACATCTATATCACCTTCGATATTGACGCCATGGACCCGGGCATCGCGCCTGGTACCGGCACCCCGGAAGTGGGTGGTATGAGCTTCGAGCAGGCTCGCGCGTTTCTGGCGCTCGTGTGCGAGCGCAATAGCTTGATCGGTATGGACCTCGTCGAGGTCAATCCGCACTTCGACCCCAGCTACATCACCGGGTTGCTCGCCGCGCAGCTGCTGGTCGAAGTGCTTGGATTCAACTTCTGAGCGTTGTGGCGTTGTCTACACCAACCGATTGACGTCGAGCGGCAGCATGACACGTTGACCGGTGCGAAGCGCACGAGTCACCGCGTCAGTCCATTCCATGTACTTCACGCCACTGACGAAATCCGTGTGGCTGACATCCTCCTTGCCGCGAATCGCGTTGATGAATTCTTCCTCGACGCGCCAGCTGCCCTGCCGGGCCTTCGCGATCTTGATGTTCGAGAGCTTGCGCGCACCACGCTTGCCGGCTTGCAGTGCGAGTTCGCCGGTCTCGTTTGACACCCTCAAGGTGCCTTCGGTACCACAGATGTAAATGTCGACGCCCGGCACCAGCCCGACCGCCATTGAAACCGATATACGGTACTGACCGCCTTGCTCCATCTCACCCATGACATCGACATGATCGGGTATCGCCATGGCATGACGGCGTCCATCATCGTCGCGGCGGTGCTTGACCACGCTCTGGCCGACAGCTTGCACGGAGCGGGCAGAGCCCAGCCAGCGCAAAAAGCCCTCATACCAGATCCCCATGGTCATGATGTTGTTACCGGAGTAGTCGCGATTGTGGCGCCAGTGCAGGGGGCTGTCCCACTGCGGGTATGCGCTGCCTTCGGTGATGCGTGCATCCAAGGTAATCAGATCACCAATGTGGCCTTTGCTGATCATTTCGCTGATGGTGCGATCGACGCTGAGGGTCATCGGTGAAGGCACGATTTGAGCGATGAGCTCCGGGTTTGCACGCGAGACCTCCAACATCGCATGAGCTTCGAGCGCATTCATGGCCATGCGCGCCTCGCACAGCACATGCTTGCCCGCCTCCAAGGCGGCAATGGTGATGGGGGCATGCATATAGGGCCAGGTGCCGATGCAAACCGCGTCGATGTCCTCGTCGTAGATGATGTCTTCCCAGCTGTCCTCCACCTCGGAAATGCCGAATTCTTCGGCAACCCTGGCGCCGGAGGCGCGTGAGCGGTTAGCCACGGAAACGACTTCGACGTTCTTCTGGGCCTGCAGATTCGGGATGTGCAGCAGGCGGGTATTGGCACCAGCGCCCACGACGCCGACACGAATCAATTGACTGGTCATCAACTTGTCTCCCTGCCGCGACAGGCGGCGACGATGGCGCACAGTATACGTGCACAGACGTATACTGTGCGCCATGAAGCACTGATCCGGGAGTTCGTGTAGATGACCTGCACTGTGATACGCGGTGGCACAGTGGTTGATCCCGTCAACGGCATCGACGGCGTTTGTGATGTGCTGATCGAAGATGGCTGCATCGCGAGTGTCGCCGGGCAAATCGAGCTGCCCGCGGACGCTGACATCATGGACGCTTCCGGCAAGCTGGTCACCCCCGGGCTCATTGATGTACACGCACATGTTTACGGGCCCGGTAATGTGGTGCCGGCTGATCCCAATTGCGGCGTCGGAGCGGGTGTCACCACTCTGGTGGATGCCGGCAGCGCGGATGCCTCCTGTGTCGATGATCTGGTGGACCGTGTGGTGAGTGTGACGACCAGTGACGTGTACGTTCTGCTGACCAATCATGCGTGGCCGGACGGCTTTGACGAAGTCGTACCCGACGCGCCCGTAGATACCGATGTGCTGCTGGCCGCGGCGATGCTTCATGGCCCGCGATTCGTCGGCCTCAAGGTCGCGCTGACACCGGCAATTTTTGCCACTTATGGGCTTCGTGCGCTGGCGGCGGCCCGCGAGCTTGCCGAGCAAACTCGGACTCGGGTCATGCTGCATGTGGGCGACATCGGTAATCCGGCACTGGACGCAACGGCATCCAAAGTGACCTCGGATGCGCTCGATATGCTCGCGCCGGGCGACATTCTCACTCACATATACTCACCGTTGACCGGCGGTCCGCTGGACGAGAACGAGCGGGTGCTGCCGGCGTTGCACGCGGCGGCGGCCAGAGGCGTCATCATGGACGCCGCGATTGGCGACTATGGGTTTGGTTGGCAGGCGGCGGAGCAGATCCTTGCGGAAGGCATCAGAGCAGACACCTTGTCGAGTGATGTGGAACTCTACTCTCCGGCAACAAAACGCGACGGTCTGATGGTCGAGAATCGTCGCGCGACTGGCAACAGAGTGGTTTCCGAGCTCAGTCTGGTCGAGTACATGAGCTATTTTTTGGAGCTCGGTTTCAGTGTCCGCGAGATTGTCGAAATGTGCACCAGCAAGGCCGCAAGAGCGGTTGGCTTGGAAACTGTAGTCGGTGACTTGTCGCCGGGCAGACCGGCTGACGTTGCCGTGCTGGACCTCAAGGGGGGCCGCTACGCCATGGCCGACGTCAACGGCGATGTGCGCATTGGCAGTCACGCATTCGTGCCGGTGAAGACCTTCAAGAATGGTGTCCCGCACGAGCCAGGTCAGGGCCCACACGACTGGGGCTTCGAGCCGCCGGCCGTTGCCTGAGGGAGCACCCCGCGAATCATGATGAAGCCTGTCGACCTGTTGTTTACCGATTTGCCGGTGAGTCTTTTGCAGACCGTTCGCGATCTGATGAACGGTGTCGATGTGTCCTGGGCCATTGTCGAGCCTGGATGCAGCACCGCAGCGGAGGTGATAGAGGCCGCTTCGGGAGTGCGAGCATTGATTCCTTTCTATGCCCCAGTGACCCGGGAAGTGTTCGAATCAATTCCGAGTCTCGAGATCATCGCCTTACCCTATGTCGGCAGCGATACAGTTGACCTCGAGGCTGCCGACGAACGCGGTCTTTGGGTTTGCAATGTGCCAGACGGCAATCGCGAAGAAGTCGCGGTGCATGCACTCGGCATGACCCTATCTTTGTTGCGTGCACTGCCACGCTACGACGCCTCGATTCGTGCCGGACGTTGGGACGACAAAGCCGCTGGCGAGCTGCGACGGATCTCCGGCTTGACCTTCGGCGTGCTGGGTGTGGGCAATATCGGCAGCTTGATTGCAAGCTACGGTTTGCCGCTGTTTGGACGCGTGGTTGGCTATGACCTTTCAGTTCCTGCGGAGCAGTTTCCAGCTGGTGTAATCTCTCTCGACAGCGTGCAGGCGCTGTTCGAGCAAGCCGACGTCATCAGTATTCATGTGCCGTTGACTCCACAAACCGACGGATTGGTGGACGATGGGCTGCTCGCCCAATGCCGGCCCGGTACTTATCTGGTCAACGCTGCCCGTGGGCCGGTCGTTGATTCCGATGCTTTGTTGAACGCGCTGGGTAACGGTCAGCTGCGGGCCGCGGCGCTGGATGTCGTACCGGTCGAGCCGCCTGCACGCTCTGATCCGTTACTGCATCACCCGGATATCCTGCTCAGCCCGCATGCGGCACACTATTCTGAGGAGTCCAAGCAAGAGACCTTCAGTCGAGCCATTGCCAATGCAACGGCCGTGATTCGCGGACAGACGCCGGTCGATGCACTGGTTGGACCCTGAGAACGCCCCGGAGACACCATGTATCACCGCATCATGTATGACCGCCAGGTGCCGGTAGGCAGCTATTGGGAAGCCAGTGCCGGAGGTCCGGTAGCTGGCTGCGACTCGCTCGAGGGCGACGTCACCGCCGATGTGGCCATCATCGGAGCGGGCTACACTGGTCTGTCGGCCGCCTATCATCTGGCGAGTGTCGATCAGCTGGATGTGCGTGTACTGGAGGCGGGCGCGCCGGGCTGGGGCGCCTCGGGCCGCAATGGCGGTCATTGTTGCTTTGGTGGCGCAGGGCTCGAGCCCCACGAGATCAAGAAACGGTTCGGCGAGCAAGTCGCGAAGGCCAACATCGCCACGCAGCGAGAATCCATAGAGTTGGTCGACGAGTTGGCGACGACGCATGGCTTCGAGATCGACAAGCACGGCAGCGGGGAACTCTGCTTCGCGCACAAGCCGGCGGCCATGACCCATTTACGCGACGAAGCCGCGATGTGGAAAGCACTGGGCGGTTTCGACTGTGAGCTCATGAGTGCGCAAGCGTTCAAGGAGCGTGGCTTTGACGGCCCCAACATCCACGGGGGCATGTTGTTTCCCTTTGGCTTTGGTCTGCATCCGATGAAATATGCGCGCTCACTCGCGGGTCTGGCACTTTCCGCGGGAGCGGTGGTGCACTCGCAATCCGAGGTCAAGAGTTGGAGTCGAGAGCAAGGTGTGCATCGATTGCATACCGACCGGGGCAGCGTGCGTGCACGCAAGGTGTTGATTGCAACCAATGGCTTCACTCTCGACGATTTGCATCCGGCACTCAGCGGCACCCTGCTGCCCGGGATCTCTCAGGTGGTTGCGACGCGTGAGCTGACTGAAGACGAACTTGCCGCGCACAACTGGCAAACCGAGCACCCGCTTTACGATACGCGTGCGTTGTTCAGTTACCTGCAGCTCACGCCGCACCGGCGACTGGTGCTCGGCGGTGGCGGCGGTATGTCCGGCAGCCCGCGTTCATCGCGATTCTGGGAGAGAGTTTTACGGCGCCGGATCGCGACTGTTTTTCCGGAATGGAATAACGTGGAGGTCACTCACAGCTGGCGAGGTTTCTTTTGTCTGACTCGCGATCGTCTGACCCACATCGGTGAGATGGACAACGACCCGGGCGTGTTCTACAGCCTGGCCTATCACGGCAACGGTGTCGCCATGGCGACCTGGTCCGGGCGTGCCGTGGCGGGCATGATTTCGGGTCGTTCCAATGCGCGGATACCAGACAGCATGCGTCAGCCGTTGCAGCGTTTTGCCGTGCCCGCGTTACGCAAGTCGGATGTCTACTGGCGGTACGGCAAGCGGCTGGTTGCCGACTTCTTCCAGTGACTGATCGGTGTGGCCGTCACATCGGTGCGCGGCGGCAAATGATTCATGAGTTACCCCGCGGTAACCTTTAACGCGGACGCGATCCTCAAATCGGCCACTCAGGTGCGCGTCGAAATTGTGTCTGCGACTCGAATGCGTGCGCGAAAGCGGCCATGCGAGCATCGTTGAACCGGGCTCCAACGAACGACACCCCGACTGGTAGACCATGAACAAAACCGCCTGGCACCGTGACGTGTGGATAGCCGGCGACAGCCGCTGGTGTCGACCAGCACGGACTGCGGTGATCGCCGTTGATCAGATCGATACTCCAAGGCGGACCGACAGTGGCCCCGAACAGCGCGTCGAGCTGGTGTTTCTGGAGCAGTATGTCTATTCCGTCCTGTCCGGCAGTGGTCAGGCTGCGCGCCCGAGCGGCGAGATAGTCCGCGTCGTCGAGACCGCCACAGGTTTGTGCCTCCAAAAACAATTCCTGCCCAAAGTAGGGCATCACCTGATCGGCGTTTTGGTTGTTGAACTCGATGAGCTGGCCGAGGGTCCTGATCGAGGTGCCGGCGTCACGGGTGGCTAGGTAAGCCTCCAGATCGGCTTTGAATTCGGTCAACAACACCAGGTGTTCATCCGTAGCTACGGCCTCGTGGGCATCAAGGGCAAGCCCATCGATCACTTCAGCGCCCGCGTCGCGAAGCGCTGTGACGCCGACATCGACAATGGCGTCGACCGCAGGGTGACGGCCGGAGAGTGTGCGATCGATGCCCACGCGCGCGCCACGCAAGGCATTTTCAGGCAGTGACTCGAGCGCGGTTGCGATGTCAGCGCGCTCGACGCTGGCCGGATCGTGTTCGTCATACCCGATCATGACGGACAGCAGCAGGGCCGCATCGGCCACCGTGCGGGTCATGGGTCCGGCGGTATCTTGCGAATGCGCGATGGGAACGATGCCGGTCCGACTCACCAGGCCGATGCTGGGTTTGATGCCGGCCAGACTGTTCATGGACGATGGGATCACCACGGAGCCATCGGTCTCGGTGCCGAGTGCGGCGGTGCAAAATCCCATCGCCACTGCGACACCGGAACCCGAGCTCGACCCACCCGGCGAACGATTCGGATCGAATGCGTTACCGGTTTGTCCACCGACACTGCTCCAGCCGGTGCTGGAGCGTGTAGAGCGAAAGTTGGCCCACTCACTGAGGTTGGTTTTACCGAGCACGATGGCGCCCGCTCGCCGAAGCCGGCTGATGACTGACGCATCGGCGCTCGCCTTGGTGCCGGCGAGTGCCAGCGAGCCCGCCGTTGTCGCCAGCCCGCCCGCCACATCGATGTTGTCCTTGATTAGCAACGGAACACCGTGCAGCGCACCGAGTGCAACGCCATTGCGGCGCTGCTGGTCACACTGACGAGCTTGATCCATCGCCCGTGGGTCCAGCGCAATGACGGCATTGACATGGTGGTCGAGCGCTTCAATACGGTGAATGTAGGCGGCTGTCAGCTCCTGTGCGCTGAGTGCGCCGGTTGTCAGGGCCTGCGTCGCTTCATGCAGAGTCAGCGTGTCAGGGCCAAAGTGGGTCGTCATGTCGAACCTTTGATGCGCTCGAGGCCTTCACGCGCGTTGGTCAGCTCGTCCGGGGTTACATCCTGGTTGGTATAGCGGGCGCGATTGAAGCTCGTCGTGAGAGACGCAACGTCGTCGCTGTTATCCGGCCACAGTGTACTCAGCATCGGCTGCAGTTCGTTGGGTGTGTCACCGGGCTGTCGATGACCGCCTTGTTCCTTCGACAAGGCGACGAGCTCCACATAGGTCGTCAGCAGCTGACCGCGGGTAGACCGATCGGCTTTACGCTTGCGGTTTCTGAGTAAGTTCTCCAGGCGCTCGAGTCGACTCATCTTACCGTGCACCGATCCGCTTGGTTCATCCTCAGAGTGAAGCTGTGAGTCGCGGCGCAATAGTTTTTTGAGCCATTGCCAGATCTTGGACCCTAGCGTCACCAGGAGGTGCTTAAGGCCGAGCCTTCGATCGTGAAGCATGTATAGGAGTGCGGCAGCGACCACGACAAACAGCAGTGCTGGCACCAGCTGGCTGACTTGGAGTGGCTCACTCGGTGCCGGTCGATCGGGCAGTGACTGCGGCAGTAAGCCCGAGGATACTGCGTCCGCGGCCAGCTCGGGTGAGAAATTGGTTGGTCCGCTGCTGCTGAGCAGACTGGAGAACCATTCCATTAACCAACCGAGCGGTGTCACCACCAGCCAGACCAGGCCTCGCCACAGGGTCGTGAGCCACTCGAGCAGCGGAATACTGGTGCCTGCTGGCAGCATCGACACCAGTAACCCGGCCACCAACAGCAAACCAAGTGCGTAGCGACTCCAACGTGCTTCAACGCGATGGTCCTTGATCGCGTCGGACACCATCCACCATTCATTCATGGCCGCGTTCCGTGCCCGACTCACGAGCCATAGACCGAGTACGAAGTACACTAGCAGCGCGCTCGCCATGAGTGACGGTAGCCCGCCGCTGGCAATACTGATGTCTCGCTCAGGACCGCCCGACGGCTCCAGAGCGAACCGGCTCACCACCGCGCAGATCACCAGCGTGACACCGCCCCAGATCCAACTCGAGGTCAGCTCCCGGGCGAGGCTGGAGCGGCTTTCCGCGCGGCGCGGCAGGTGCTGGTCGCGTTGCTGCTGCGACTTGTGCCGTACATGCAGTCGTGCCTCTGCCTCGCTGATGGAAAGCCGCGACAGCGTGGTGTCCAATCCCGTGGCGCGCAGCCAAAGGATCGCAACCAGCATGGAGCTGAAAGCGAGCTGGCTGTTCCAGCCGGCGCCGAGATCGAACATCGCACCGAGTGCGCGGACGCCACCTGCCTCCATCAGCACACCGGCACGAATTACACATATGACCAACATGAGCTCCGCGAATCGGTAGAGCAATCGATGCAGCACGGAGCGCTGGCCGGCGTCGAGCCACCGGGTAGTGGCGATTCCCTCCAGACCCAGGACAAACCCAGTAGCCAGCAGCCAGCCGAGCGTCAACGTGGGCTCAAAGCTTCGAATGACAAAAGCGACACCGGTGGCTTGTGTCAGTGCCAGCAGGCAGCTGGCGAGTGGGTACAGCACCATCTGGTGCATCCAAGGTGTGGAGTAGCTGGAGCCGGGTGTCTGGGGGGAGGTAGTGCTCATGCACGCCACTCGTCGAGGTCCGAACGAGCTGCCGCACGGTAGGCCCGAAAGCCGAGTGCCGCAGCACGTTGTTCAATGGGTGCGAAATAGACCAGCTCGGTGACGATCAGGATGACATTGAACCCTCGTCGTGAAAGCCGATGCATGACTTCACAGGCTTGCTCATCGCCATCGGGCGTAATGACCATCACCGTGGTGCCCCAACCCAGACCGAGTGTTGCTTCCGGCAGCCATTGGATGAAGTCGCGCCCGGTCGAGACTTGCACCCGCGCCAAGGATTCCAACAGCTTCATGAGCTGTGCCCGGCCTGGTCGTGGTGCGATCGCGGTCGACTGGGTCTGTTGTTCACCGTCCGTGACCTCCAGCCGGCCGCTCGAGGGGTCGAATGAGGCGCTGCCAGTGCTGCCCAGTGGATCGAGGCCGTTGGTGAAGAAGCCGGCCGATTGCCGCCGGTCGATCAAATGGGCGGCCAGTGATGCCGCCACCTCGATGCCGAACTCGGAGCCCTCACGCCAGCGGTCCATGCTGTACTCATCACGGTTCAAGTTGAGCATCAGGGCAGTCTCGAGTGAGACCGCGGGCTCGAAGGTCTTGACCACCAGACGTCGCAGATGTCCGGATGCCTTCCAGTGTATGTGGCGCTGAGAGTCACCACTTTGATAGTCGCGAATGCCCAAGGGTCGGGTTGGGTCACTGAACAGTCGTTCGCGGCTGCGCAGACTGCCGAAGGGCAATCTGGACGGCAGACCCAGCTCGGCTAGCGGTGTCACCCGTGGGTAAACAGTGATGTGGCTGACTGGCCGCTGACTTTGTGTTTGCGGTACAAAGCCAAACAAGTCGCCGCTCACCAGATACAACGGTCCGAGCCGATAGTAGCCGCGCCGGCGCGGCTTGATGGTGTAGCTGAATTCAGCGCGGCTTCTGCCCGGCAGATTGAGCACCTGCATGATGCCGCGTTCCCGGCCGAGTTCCAGGGGCACACTGTCCCACACACTGAGCCAAGGCACGGCGAGTCGATGCGGATTGTCCAACCTGACATTGATGGCCACTTCGTCGCCGAGGAACGCGTGGCTGTCGAGCGAGCGTTGTGACTCGAGCTTCTTCAAGCTGTGCGGTACATACCACCGACTGACCGCGTAGATGGCAATACACAGATAGCTCAGAAAGTAGAACAACCCGATGTCGAACACGATGCCGGCAAGCAACAATACGCCAGCGAGGATGAAGTAAGACCCCACGTCGCCTCAGTGTTCGCCGATGTCGAGCGGCGTGGAATCGAGCAATCGCGTAAGAATACGCTCCGTCGAGTTACCCCGCAGAGCGCTCTCTGGTTTCAGAATGCAACGATGCTCCAGCACCGGCACCGCCATGTGCTTGATGTCATCCGGTAGCGCATGATCGCGGCCCTGTAGTGCGGCAAAACCCTGAGCGGCGCGAAACAGCGCATGACCGCCGCGTGGGCTGACACCGAGTGCCAGGTCGGCATGCTCTCGGGTCGCAGTGACCAGTCTCAGCAAATAGTCTCGGACGGTCTGGTCGACATGTACCTCCCAGATCTGACGTGCAAGCTCCGGCAGTGTGCCCGCGTCGGCCACTGCATTGAGTGACTCGATAGGGTGAGCACCCGCAAGTCGCTCGAGCATGGTGGCCTCGTCTTCCGGGGTCGGATAGCCCAGTGACAACTTGATGAAGAATCGATCCAGCTGGGCTTCGGGCAGGGCGAAAGTACCCTCGTATTCAATCGGGTTCTGGGTGGCGAGCACCAGAAACGGTCGTGGCAGCGAGTGGCTGGCACCGTCCACCGACACCTGGCGCTCGGCCATGGCTTCGAGCAGCGCGGATTGCGCACGCGGCGTGGCGCGGTTTATCTCGTCCACCAACAGCACATGCGAGAACACTGGCCCCGGGAGAAACTCGAACTGCTCGCTGCGCTGGTCGAATACCGATACCCCCGTGATATCGCTGGGTAACAAGTCCGGTGTGCATTGAATACGTTTGAACTCTGCTCCAAGACTCTTGCCGAGTGAGCGCGCCATCATAGTCTTGCCGACTCCGGGCACGTCCTCCAACAGCACATGACCTTCGCACAGCAGCGCGACCAGCGTCAGCTCGAGTGCCTCGCGCTGACCGACAATGACACGCTCGACGTTGTCGATGATGGTTTGGGCAAAGGTTTGCACGTGTTTCATTTAGTGTCTCGTCGTAGGGTTGGATAACCGATATGCTCAGACCCACAATATGAGCGCAATGAACCATAACAGGGGGAGCTATGGATCGCATCGAGCCCGACCGTCTTGACTTGGCCAGAGAGTTCAAACGCAGCCCGCTGGGGCCGCACAGCCGTGAGCTGCAGAAGGTGTTGAACATAATGCGCTGGATGCCGACACCGGGTAAGCCCGTGGTGGTGCACGACGGTGATAGTCGGAAGTGGTGCATGGGCGAGCTGTCCGGCAAGCGCGGTGTTCGGGTGACGGTCTTTCAAGAGCAGTGCTTCGACGACATTGGTGAAGCCTTCTGGCAATTGTTCAAGATCCGCTGGCAGCGTCTCACCGGCGCCACGCTGGACATCGACTAGGGAGTTCATGTGATGCGTAGATTGCTTGCTTATTCTGATGAGATCAGCCGCGAGCCCGGTCAGGCCATCGAGTTCAAGGTCAGCGCCGAGGTGGAGGGCGAATTCGATCTCCAAATCGTCAAGATCCGTTGTGGTGATGATACACCCAGCGGTCCCGGCCTCAAGCAACGTGCGGTGGATGCGGATGTCAATGGTCGTTACCCGGCGCGGCACCAAAGCACTCAGGTGGGCTCGTTCGTGCGTCTTCCCGGCGCCACGAATCTGGTGTCAGAATCATTCACTCTCCAGGCCATGATCTGGCCGACGCTGCCGGGCGATGGTGTGCAGGTGATCATGGGGGCCTGGCGTGACGGTGAGTCACGAGGCTATGCGCTGGTGCTCGATGAGCAGGGTGCCCTTGCTCTGTTGCTCGGCAACGGTGAGCGTGAACTCATCACCACCGGGGTGACGATGACTGCCCGGCGCTGGTATCAGGTCAGTGCGACCTATGAGGCCGGCAGCGGTCGGGTGCAAGTGCTTCAGCGTCCTATGGATCGCTACGCCGGGGCGGGTGACTGTGGTGCCTTGCATGAGCAAGCGGCAGACATCACGCCATCGTCAGACTCGGAGTTCTTGATTGCCGGGTGGCAGGGTGGTGATGGACTGGTTGCTGGCTTGTACAACGGCAAAGTCGATAGCCCACGTGTGTTTGCGCGGGCACTTTCGACAACCGAGATCGAGGCTTTCACCAGCGGTGAGCAGCAAACCGAAGCCGTTGCCGCCTGGGACTTTTCTCTCGGGATCAGCGGTACGAGTGTGACCGATATCAGTGGTCATGAACATCATGGCGAGGTCGTCAATTTGCCCACTCGCGCCATGACCGGCTGGAATCACGATGCCAGTGAGATGAACTGGATGCATCGGCCGGAGCATTACGGCGCCATCCATTTTCACGATGACGATGTATACGACTGCGGTTGGCAGACCGATGTGCGCTGGGAGCTACCCGAAGACGTGCCGAGTGGAACCTATGCCGCGCATCTGACTCAGGGTGATGAGTGGTTCTATGTGCCGTTCTATGTTCGCCCCAAGCGCGGCACCGCGACTGCCGATGTGTGTGTGCTGATCGCGACGGCAAGCTACTACGCATATGTGAACAATCAGATCCCAATTGGTTGGGACAACCTCGGCGAGCACTCCAGCAACACCTTTACGACTCTGGACGGCACCGATCTGCACTTGCAAGCCCACCCCGAGCACGGTCTGAGCATGTATGACAATCACTCTGATGGCTCAGGTGTTTGCTATGCCTCGCGGCTACGACCCTTCATGCGTATGGGGCCGCGTGCTGAACTCTGGCAATACAACGCCGACTCTCACATCACCGACTGGTTGGAAGAGCAGGGCATCGGCTTCGACGTCGTGACCGATGACGATTTGCATGAGCAAGGCGCCGAGCTCCTCAACCACTACCGGTGTGTCATGACCACCACGCACCCCGAGTATTACTCGAAGAACATGATGTGTGGATTGCTCGACTATCAGCAACAAGGGGGGCGTTTTATCTACCTCGGTGGTAATGGGTTTTACTGGCGAGTGGCTTATCACCCGACCTTGCCGGGGGTGATTGAAATGCGCCGCGCCGAGGACGGTATGCGCAGCTGGATTGCAGAGCCCGGTGAATACCACATGAGCTTTACCGGCGAGCTGGGCGGTTTATGGCGCAGAAATGGTATCCCACCCGAAATGATTTGCGGCACGGGATTCTCCGCGCAGGGCTTCAACTATGGACGGCCGTATCGTCGTACCGAGCAGAGCCGTGATGAGCGGGTGTCGTGGATGTTCGGCGGCATCGGTATGGATGAACCTATTGGCGATTTCGGCACTGTGTTCGGTGCGGCCGCCGGAAGTGAGATAGACAGTGCTGACTTCGACATTGGCACCCCGCCGCATGCGCTCATTGTCGCTGACGCCGACGACTTTGGCGCGGATTTTCACTGGGTCAACGAGGAGTTCCTGCACACTCATTCGGCTGTCAACGGCGAGAACTGTCCGCACGTGCGCTGCGACATGGTGTTCTATGAGACACCAAACGGCGGCGCTGTGTTCTCGGTCAGCTCAATCGCTTTTGCAGGGTCCTTGGCGCACAATGACTACGACAACAACGTCAGTCGCTTACTCAAGAATGTCATGGATCGCTTTCGCGATCCCGCCTCATTCACATGCTCCTAGGTCGCCGCCATGCAAGTTTCGGAATTCGACTACATCATTATTGGTTCTGGGTCCGCCGGCAGCGTGCTCGCCAGCCGGCTGTCTGAGAACCCCGCCAATCGCGTGTTGGTGCTCGAGTACGGCGGGCGTGACAACAGCATTTTCATCCAGATGCCGACCGCACTTGCCATACCCATGCATATGAAGCGTTTCGATTGGGGCTTCATGACCGAGCCCGAGCCGGGTCTGAACGGGCGTCAGATTCATCAGGCACGGGGCAAGGTTATCGGGGGTTCGTCGTCCATCAACGGTATGGCTTATGTGCGCGGTAATGCCGGCGACTTCGACCAGTGGGCACAGCTAGGGGCGACGCACTGGGACTACAAGCATTGTTTGCCTTATTTCAGACGCGCTGAGCAGAGCAAGTTTGGCGGTGACGAATATCGTGGTGATGATGGTCCGCTCCACACCAGCAATGGCAATGAGATGGCGAATCCGCTCTACCGGGCCTTCATCGAGGCCGGTGAGCAAGCGGGCTATTTCAAGTCAGAAGACGTGAACGGCTATCAGCAGGAAGGGTTCGGGCGCATGGACATGACCGTCAAGAACGGGGTGCGCTGGTCTACAGCCAATGCGTATCTGAAGCCGGCCATGACGCGTGACAACTTGTGCGTCGAGATGCGGGCATTGACACGTAAAATTGTGCTCGAGGGCAAGAAAGCAGTGGGTGTCGAGTATTCCCAGGACGGCAACAGGTTTCGTGCCAATGCTCGGCGCGAGGTGATCGTGAGTGCGGGCCCGTTCAACTCACCAAAGCTGCTGATGTTGTCAGGTATCGGACCGGCCACGCATTTGCGTGAGCACGATATCGGGGTGGTACACCACCTGCCGGGAGTCGGTGAGAATTTGCATGACCATCTGGAGGTGTGGATGCAGCAGGCCTGTACTCAACCGATCACCCTCAACGGTCAGCTCGATTTGTGGTCGAAGTTCAAGACCGGTCTACGCTGGATCTTGTTCAAAAAGGGCCTCGGCATCACTAATCACTTCGAGTCCAACGGTTATATTCGCAGCCGGCCCGGGATTCCGTTTCCCGACATTCAATATCACTTCGTGGCCGGCGCGGTGCGCTACGACGGCTTGGCTGCGTCCGATGACCATGGTTTTCAGGCCCATCTGGGACCGAACAAGCCAAAGAGCCGTGGTCGTGTGACCTTGCGCTCCAAGGAGCCCGAAGAGGCGCCGCGGTTATTCTTCAATTATCTGGACGATTCCGACGATCGCAGAGTATTCCGGGACGGGATCCGGCTCACGCGTGAGATATTTGCGCAGCCCGCCTTCGACCCGTATCGCGGTGATGAGTTGATGCCGGGAGCCGACGTGCAGACTGGCGATGAAATGGATCAGTGGGTCGCTGAAAACGCGGAGACCGGCTATCACCCGTGTGGTAGTTGCAAGATGGGCACTGATGATCTGGCGGTGGTGGACCCTGAAGCCCGGGTGCGCGGTATCGAAGGATTACGCGTCGTCGATTCGTCACTGATGCCGTTCATCACCAATGGCAATTTGAATGCCCCGACCATCATGATCGGTGAGAAAGCCTCCGATATTATCCTGGGTAAACAGCCGCTGGCGCCCTCTAATGCGCCGTCCTATGCAGCCGAGGATTGGGAGACGAAGCAACGCACTGGTACACCGGTGAGGTAAACTCGGCAATCATATTCTTTGCCGCGCCGTTGCCGTGCGCCAGATTGGCTCAATAGCTGTCGTAGTGCACCTTCGAGTCTTCGATGGCCGTTAACGGCGCGTCGACACTCTGCCCATCTGCAGTCTGCTTGGTCTTCATGGTCGCGACAAAAACTCGATGGTGATCGAGGTATGCAGCTCTTTGTTCATGACCCGGCGTGTGATCTGATTGAGGCTCTGTGCGTCCGTGTTGCGGGTGAACTCGTTCGTCTCGTCAACCGATTTTTGCGGCGGTGCCGGCGTCTTCCCTCTGTGTTTCTACCCGCGCCGCGTCGTTCTAGATGCTGCAAGGAACCTGACCGTGGGCTACGAGTGGAGCCGAGGGCGTCAAGGTCGCGAGCAGTGAGAGCATCCAGGAGTTGCGGCTTTTTGCTGAGAGCTTGTCCATTAAAGGGTCTCCAGCTCTTTCAGGTCTTTTCCAGGTCTATCATGACCAGCTGATTAAAGCGATGGTGAAGCGTGTCCCAGAAGGGCGCATAGAAGTGTTGTTGCCACGCCGGTGAATGCCGTGCCTGCTGCACCGCCTCAATGGCAAGCTGGTCTTCGTAGTGCACCACATCAAATAGCGTCTGCACGGCTTGCTCTTCTTCGAGAAAGTTGTCCTTGTCCAGCGCCTCCGGGCAATAGAACCGCAGATGCTTGAGAACCGTCTTGCCGGGCGTCTCGGGCAACACCAGATTCACTTTGATCATGGAATCGAGCAGCGGCACATTGATGTTCGGAAACAGCGTGGTGAAGAAACCGTAGTCAGGTATGACCGCCGGGTCGTGTCCCGCCGACGGTAGTCGAATTTCGTCGTAGGTATTGCCAGAGTCGACACGCGCATGCGCAAACGCCACCAGCTTCTCGTCCAGGGTGAGCTCGAAGCGCGGCTCACCCTGTGTGTCGACACGCGGCACCTCGGGTGACTTGCGATACAGATCGTGAGTGAAAGCCTCATGCAGAATGTTTATCGAGGCGTTCTCCTGATAGGTTTTCCAGTTCGATTCAACTCTGCGGGTCTCGATCAGAGGCAGACCTTCCTGGTCCCTGGCCGGGACCAGCCGGTCCACGGCGTAGTGCGGGTCAACCAACTTCCGCCAGGGTGTCAGCCACTCGTCGATGGGCTCCGCGCTGCCATCCAGGTTGATGAACACCACGCCCAGCCGCACTTCGGTGTCGATCGCCACCAGGTTGCCATCGTGACCATTGAGCTCCGAAGGGCTGCAATCTGGCGCACCATTCCAGTAGGGCGCGTCTATCAGCTGTCCGTCCAAGCGGTAACGCCAACCGTGATAGTAGACCGTCAGCTCGTCGAGTTGGTGCCCCGCATGACGCACCACCGGGCAGCCGTCATAAGGACAGAGGTTGTGAAATACTCTGACCGTGTGCTCGTGGTCTTTGACAGCGACCAACGGCATCCCGAACAGTACGAACGGCATGGCGCTGCCGGGTCCTGTTAGCTCGCAGTCGAACAGAACCCCCACCCAGTTTGGTCCGAACACGCGTTCAATCTCGAGCGTGAACCAGTCTTCGGACACGAAGGCGGTAGCCGGCAATGTTCGCGCCTTCTCGATCGGGGCCATCACCAGGTCGCGTTGCGCTTCGGTCAACAGCTTGGCCAGTCGTTCGTCCACACCTTGCTCCTAAGTGTTCTGTGTCAGTTTTGCGACCACAGCTTCGGCGCAGCGAATGGCGCCGTCCATTTGCCCGACAAATACCGGCGAGTATTCCGAACCTGCCCAGTGCACCCGCCCGACAGCGGGACGCAGCGCATGGCCATAGGCAGTCCATACGCCGGGCGGCAGGAATGAGTTACAACCCCGCGTCCAGGGCTCCGCAGCCCAGTTGACATCGTAATAGCCGACCAGGGTTTGTATCTGCTCGCCAATCAGCTCGGTGAGATCGGCGATAACCGCGAGCTTGCGCTGTTGCTCATCGAGGCGTCCGAGCTCGCGTGAGTGCGGAATGGAGACCAGACCGGATAAGCAGTAAGGCTCATCGTCACCCCCCTCGTCCCAGGCCGTCATGTTCTCGTTGCTATACAAGCTGCGGCCTGCGATTCGCCAGAACGGTTGGTCGAACAGCACCGCGAAGCACACCTTGCCGCGTATGGGCATGCGCTGGGTCAGATAGTCGCGATCAGGCGGCATAGCAGGGCTGAACCGAAGCCGGCCGGCCAGCGTTGGAGGCACTGCCACAATCGCGTGCTCGGCCTGAATCTCCCCGCCCCCGCCGAGGACTCGCAAACCTTGTTCATGGGTGACAATCTCGTGGACCGGTGAGCTCAAGATGAGCTGATCGTTGACGGTGGCCGCCAAGGACTCGATGAGACGGTGTGCGCCACCATCGATCATCTCACTGTCGTGCAAGACGTCATCCAGGCCCATGATGGCAGCGAGGCCGCCATTCGAATGCAAGTAGAACAACGTGTGTAGCAAAGACACATCCCGAGCCTCGGGCAGAAACCCCGTCAGCGTGCCCGAGATGCTCCGAGCATCGTCTTCCGTGGCGTGCTGTGACAGCCAGCTGTGGAGGGTCTGCGCGTCCAGCTGCTCGGCATCCGGGGCCAGCCAGGGTGATTCCAGGGGCACTCTTGCGGCCAACGTGTCCAGAAGCCGCACCACGGCGATACGCTCTGGACTGACCCCTGCTTGTGAGTCACTGATGTCGTCCATGCTGCGCACATCGACTTTGCGAAGACCGAGTTCCGCCGTCAAAGCCTCGAGGCGATCCTGCCCTGGACCTGTCCAGCGCCCGCCCAGCTGGATTGCCCGACCGTGCACCTGGAAGCCGAGAATCCGGCCGCCGACACGGTCACTGGCCTCGATGACCAGTGATTCAACGCCGGCCTGACGGAGTCTGTAGGCACACGTAAGCCCCGCGATACCCGCACCGACAATGACCACTTTAGTGGACCGGCTCATGGCTTCCCATTCCTCTGAAGCTCGATTTGGACAACATACTCTAACGATTCGCTCTTGCGTTACTTAAAGGTTTTGAGTAACGCTTGGCGCACGCCCGGCGCTGACCGGCCACTCGAGTCCAGTCTGCCGGCGGGTCCGGCCAACGGAGAACAACATGAACAAAGCCCGAATTCTGCCATCCAGGCTGGCTACCCAGCATGCCGCGTTGGGCATTTCCCTAGCCGTGACCCTTGTCGGGGCGGCTGTCGTGCAGGCAGCCGATGTGCCTATCGAGAACAATCGATTCGGCTGCGTGATGGAACCCTTCGAGACCGTCAACCTCGCCACCTCCGCGGACGGTGTGCTGCTGGAAGTGACGGTTGATCGCGGTGATCGAATCACCGAAGGTCAGCTGCTGGCGCGACTCGATTCCAGTGTCGAAGAGGCCGAGGTGCAGCTGGCCCGCGTGAGTGCCGCGAGCAACGCCGCCGTCGAGTCCAGTCGCGCGCGTCTCGCCTTTCAAAAGGCTCGGCTCAAACGAAACGAGGACCTGGCCGGTCAGAACATGATCTCACTGGAAGAGCTTGAGGAAATCGAAACCGAGGTCGAGCTTGCGGAGCACGATCTGCGTCAGGCCCAGGTCAACAAGGAGCTGGATAGGCTAGAGCTCGACCGCGCCATCAATGATCTCGAACGCCGCAGTATCCTGGCGCCCTTTGACGGCGTCGTCATGGAGAAGCTGCTCAATGTCGGTGAGTTCTCAGACGGCAACACCAAGGTGCTGCGGGTCGCGCGCATGGATCCGTTACGTGTCGAAGCCAAGCTACCTGCGGCGCTCTATGGTGTGCTGGCGGTGGGGGTACACGCTGAGGTGTATCCGTCTGAGGCGGTTGGCGGCACTTATACGGCACAAGTTTCCGACATCGACACCGTACTCGATTCGCAAGACGGTACCTTCCGAGTCCGTCTGGTGCTCGGCAACCAAGACTACGCGTTGCCTGCGGGCGTGCGCTGTCAGGTTCGATTTCTGCCCTGAGATAGTTTCAGAGAGTAAGCTGTGAGCGACGTTTTCGACTACGTCATCGTCGGCTCGGGCACGGCCGGCTCGGTGCTCGCCAACCGCTTGACCGATGATCCGGCTGTCAGTGTGTGCGTGCTCGAAGCCGGCGGCAGCGACCGTCACCCCATGATTCACATTCCAGCGGGATTTATGAAGACCCTGGTCGATCCGAATGTGAACTGGTGTTATCAAGCCGAGCCCAGCGAAGGCACCGCCGGCCGAGTCGTGCAACAGCCGCGCGGCAAGACTCTCGGTGGATCGAGCTCCATCAATGGCCACATCTTCAACCGTGGCCAGGCCATGGACTTCGACGTGTGGGCGCAGATGGGCAACCGGGGCTGGGGCTATGCCGATGTGTTGCCCTACTTCAAACGCTTCGAGCGTCGCCAGGGACAGGCCGACCCCAAATACCGTGGCGCCGATGGCGATTTTGTCGTCACCGATATCGATTTCAAAGACCCACTGTGTGATCACTTCATCGAAGGCGCGGTCAGCTTGGGTATCCCTCGCAACCCCGACTACAACGGCGCCCGCCAAGAGGGTGTGACCTACGTACAGCGCAGTATTCACAAGCGTCGCCGCATGAGCGCCGCGCGTGCATTTCTAAAGCCCGCGATGGCACGCAAGAACCTGCAAGTGATCACTGGCGCACATGCCACATGTGTCCTGTTCGAGCAGCGCCGTGCCGTCGGTGTCGAGTACCGGCACTATGTCGGTCGCACTCGAGTTACCGCCAGACGTGAAATCATTCTCTGCGGTGGTACTGTCAACACCCCCCAGCTGCTGCAGCTCTCGGGTATCGGACCGGCCGAGTGGCTGGGTGAGCACGGTATCCCGGTGGTGCACCCGTTGTCCGGCGTCGGCGGCAATCTCCGAGATCACTATGCTCCACGGGTAACTGCCCGGGTTCAAAATGCCTCCAGTATCAATCAACGAGCCAAGGGTCTGCGTCTTGCCGGCGAGGTGATCAAATACTTCACTGGCGGGGACAGCATTCTGTGTTTGCAGCCTACCCTGGTGTATGTGTTCTGGAAGTCCGATGAGTCCCTGCAGAATGGAGACCTGCAGCTCACCTTCACACCCGCGAGCTACAAGCAAGGCGTGCAATCCGAGCTGGATGATTTTCCAGGCGTGACTGTCGCACCCTGGCAGCAACGACCGGAGAGCACCGGATTCGTGAAGATCGAGTCTTCCGATCCGTTCGCTGCACCAATCATCCAACCCAACTATCTCTCCCACGAGACCGACCAACGCGTCATCGTCGAAGGCTTGCGGCTCGCACGCCGACTGTTACGCACCGAGCCGCTGAAGCCCTATCTGGTGAGCGAAGAGCAACCCGGTGACGAGCTGCACACCGACGAAGACTTGCTGCAGTTCGCCAAAGAGCGCGGCACCACCGTGTTCCATCTCATGGGCACCTGCAAGATGGGCCTATCAACCGACCCCACCGCAGTCGTCGATGACCAGCTTCAGGTCCATGGCCTGGAATCACTGCGCGTAGTCGATGCGTCCGTAATGCCCACCATGCCCAGTGCGAACACCAACGCCCCAACCTTGATGATCGCCGAGAAAGCCGCCGACATGATTCGCGGAAAGCAGCCCCTACCGCCCGTCGAGCTCTGAACTCGCGCCCCGACTCAAGGGCCAGGTTGCCATAAGCTTACCAAATGACTTTGGGTCGCAGGGATGCTGCCCTCGAGGCCCCAGGGAAGGGTTATTGACGTGTCGTGGCACGAGCTTACGGCATCCTGGCTCGTGCACGGTCTGACGTTCTCAGACGGTGTTTTGGCCCGATCTCTATTTATTACTACGCGCCTCACGAATCATATTGCGCGCAATTACCAGTTGCTGAATCTGGCTGGTCCCTTCGTAAATTCGAAACAGCCTGACGTCACGATAGAAGCGCTCGACGCCATAGTCCGCCATGTAGCCCGCGCCACCATGTATCTGCACCGCCCGATCGGCGACCCGCCCCACCATCTCCGAACAGTAAAACTTGCAGCAGCTCGACTCGGTGATCACCGGAACCCCCGCGTCACGCCGGCGCGCGGACTCCTCGACCATGCAACGTGCCGCGAAGGCCTCGGTCTTGCTCTCGGCCAGCATGGCCTGCACCAGCTGAAACTCCGCAATCGGTTGACCAAACTGCTCGCGGTCGAGCGCATAGTTGAGCGCATCACCGATGAGACGCTCCGCTAGACCTACACAAACCGCGCCGATGTGGATGCGGCCGCGGTCGAGGACCTTCATCGCGGTCTTGAACCCGATGCCTTCAGCACCACCAAGCAACGCCTGCTTGCGGACTCGACAGTTGTCGAAGGTTACGTCCGCCGTGTGTGCGCCTTGTTGCCCCATTTTTTTGTCCGCTGGTCCGACATGCAGACCCGGTGTGTCAGCGGGCACGAGCACCGCCGAAATGCCGCTAGCCCCAGTTTCCGGTGGCGAGGTTCGCGCAAACACCGTGAACAGGCCGGCCTCCGGGGCGTTGGTGATGAAGCGTTTTACGCCATTGATGATGTAGTCATCACCGTCGCGGGTGGCGGTGGTGCGAATCGAGGCAGCATCAGAGCCGGAGCCTGGTTCAGTCAGAGCGAACGATCCGATAATCTCGCCACTCGCGAGCTTTGGTAAATAGTGATTCTTCTGCTCGTCGGTGCCATCGATGATGATGCCTTGCGAGCCGATGCTGATGTTGGTGCCGAAGGTGGAGCGAAACGCCGGCGAGGTGCGGCCGAGTTCGAAGGCAATCTGTACTTCTTCGAACATGCTCAAGCCGAGACCGCCATACTCGGTTGGAATCGACAGACCGAACAAGCCCAGGGCGCGCATCTCCTGAAGAATGTCCACCGGGATCTGGTCTGTTTCTCCGACTTGTTGCTCCAGCGGCATCAGACGCTCGCTGACGAAGCGCCGCACGGTGTCACGCAGTTGTTCGAGGGTTTCGGGATCGAGACTCATGTCAGAATTCCTGGGTGTGGGTCGGTGCGGGGGCAATGCGTTAGATGGGGTCCCAGCTGAATACGTCGGCCGAGACCTCGAGGTCGAAGAAGCTCGCACGCAAAGCGGGAATCGCCTGCTCGGCGACAGACTCCGGCGTCCAGCCTTCGCCGCGGTGAACAGACCGCACTGGACGCGGCTGACTCATCAAAAATATCTCATTGTTTCTGACTGCAAAAATCTGGCCGCTGACGTCATTGGCTTGATCACTGCAGAGAAAGACTGCCAGAGGTGCGATCTTGTCCGGTGTCATGGTTTTCAAACGTTCGACCCGTGCCTTCTGGTCCTCGGTCTCCGTGGGTATGGAGCCAATCATGCGGCTCCAGGCAAACGGCGATATACAGTTGGAGCGTACATTGAATCGTTGCATGTCCAGCGCGATCGACTTTGACAATCCGACAATGCCCATTTTGGCCGCCGAGTAGTTCGATTGACCGACATTGCCGACCAGGCCGCTTGTGGAAGTGAAGTGAACAAATGAGCCGCTCTCTTGAGAGCGGAACTGCAACGCGGCGGCCTTGCTGACATTGAACGCTCCCTGCAGATGCACATCGATGACCGCTTGCCAATCGGCATGACTCATGCGATGAAAGATGCGGTCGCGCAGTATGCCGGCATTGTTGATCACGGCATCAATGCGCCCGAAACTGTCGAGCGCGGTCTGCACGATGTGTTCGCCACCCGCCGGGTCGGCGACCGAATCGCCATTGGTGACTGCTTCCCCACCGGCCGCTCGAATGTCGGCGACGGTCTGGTTGGCGGGATCATTGTCGGCGCCTTCGCCGTCGACCGATCCTCCCAGATCATTGACCACGACTTTTGCCCCACGACTCGCCAGCAGCAGTGCAATCTCGCGTCCGATTCCACGCCCAGCCCCCGTCACCACCGCCACTTTGTCTTCGAGCATGGCCGTTCTCCTCCGTCAAAGTCTTGTCGTCTCCAGGCGCGATTGTGGCATGCCACTCGCCGGACGTCCTGTGCTCGCACCACCAGAGTGTGTCAGTCAGAATAGGCCTATGAACGACAAGTTCCCGAGAAAGTTGCTTGCCATCCTGTACGCTGAAGTCGCTCGAGTGTGTGTTTCCGAGACGGTCAAGACGACGATGGGTAATAGGCTCGAGATCGGCTGCGAAGCGCTCGGCGAGCAACACGGAAAGAACATTGCCGAACTCGTCAAGGCCTATGGGGGGATTATGTCTTCTGCGTCCGTTAGCGTCGACGGGCCACTGGCTGGAGTTGCCCTCGAGCTGCCGCACAGACCTTCGATTGTGACCTTGCCGTTCGCTAATATGTGTTGCTCCAACGCTAGGTGATGACCCCGATGCCGAGCACATGCCTGCTGCTGCACTGGGCGAAGAAATGATCAGGTTGGATTCGACTTTCCCGGAAGGTTATTTGGCGCGTGGCTATCAGTTCGATGTTGCGCTGACCGACCATCATCGCGCCTTGGAGCTGAATCCGAACTCGTCCCGCAGCTGTCCGCGCCATATGCTGTGAACCTACTATGAGTCTACCGCTCGGTGTCGCTGCCCTGGTGCTGCTGGCAGCCTTGTTCCACGCGACCTGGAACGCCGCCGTCAAGGTGGGTGGCGACCGCCTGGTGGTGATGACGCTCTACAATATTGTCGGCTTGATCGTCGGCTGGTCCGCAATTCCGTTTCTGGGTTTGCCGGAGCCCGGTGCGTGGCCCTATCTGATTGCCTCGTCCATTTTTCACACCGGCTATTATCTGGTGCTGATTCGCGCCTATCAGCACGGCGATCTGAGTCATGTCTATCCACTCGCTCGCGGAATGTCACCGCTGTTGGTCGCGATTGGCGCGGCCGTGCTCGCGGGCGAGCATTTGTCGGCGTTGGGTGTGGTGGGGGTCACTGTCGGCTGCGCGGGAATAACCAGTCTGGTGCTGGAACGCGGATTGCCTTGGCGGCAGGACCCGCGCGCTGTGCTCTATGCGCTGACGACTTCATTGTTCATCGGTGCGTATACGCTTGCCGATGGAGTGGGCGTGCGTGAGTCCGGTCATGCGCTCACCTATATCGCCTGGTTGGTCGCGCTCGACGGCATGCCTCTGGTGGTGATTGCGATGGTCAGAAGACGCGGAAGGCTGGGGCCTGCGCTGCTCGCGAACTGGCGCAATGGGCTGCTCGCGGGTGTGATCTCCATTGCTGCCTATGGACTCGTCATCTGGGCCATGAGTCAGGGGCCGATGGCGAGCGTCAGCGCAATTCGAGAGACCAGCGTGATTTTTGCCGCGATCATTGGTGCCGTCCTGCTCAAGGAGAGATTCGGTAAAGTCCGCATCGTCGCGACCATGCTGGTGGTGACCGGAGTCGTCACGCTGCAGCTCTCGGGGTGACGGTCAAGCTCAGTGGTTGGATTCCGAAGAAAACGGTGCCGAACCACCAATACACCACCCGCGAGCTCAGCTATCTTTATGACGATGATAGCTCATTGGTGCAGCATGCCCGATTGTCGGGCGAGCAGGGGGCGTTGGTGGTGCAGGCGATTGAAGCCATCGTTGATGAGATCAGCGCCGATGAGGCTAAAGACACGGAGCTGGGGCCAGACCTGGGGCACGAACCCGAACAGGAATCACATTCAGACTCCGAGTCAGAGTCCGAGCTTGAACCGGCCTGATAACACGATGAGGCCGCGAGCCGGCGAGACAACCTGCACGGGCGATGAGAAAAGATTGCGCATGCGCAATCAGAACGGCGCCGGCCTCGACATCACATCACGCACCGGGGCTTGAACACGCGCTCACATCAGATGTCGTGATGAATGAGTGAACTACGGAAGACCTCGTCCCCGAAACGAGCCCGAGCAGAGATACTTGCCGGTCAGCCGTTAAACCCGGGTAGTGACGGATCGGTGAAGCCCGAGGCCAGGAAACCCTCGCGGACATTGTCGGGATCATAATCTCGGATCGCGGTGTGATTGACACGGCGGTTGTCCCACACGATCAGGTCACTGGCTTGCCAGCGGTGCCGATAGATGAACTCAGGTTGTGCACAGTGCTCGTTCAAGAAACGCAAGACGCTGTCGCTCTCGCGCGGCGGCAAATCGAGTATGTGGGTGACCAGAGTCTCACTGACGAAAAGGCTGCGTCGCCCCGTCTGGGGGTGCACGTTGACCACTGGGTGCTTGACCGGCGGCAGCTTCGAGAGTTCTTCGACTGAGACCGTGTACTCGTCGTTAAAGGACTGGTAGCGGTGTCGATGACGGTTGTCGTGTACGGCTTCTAGACTTTCCAGATAAGTTTGCATGCGTGGTGATAGCGCCTCGAAGGCGGCCGTCATATTTGCAAACGCCGTATCGCCGCCAACATCAGGTACGGTGTGCAAATACAGCCAGCTCAAATCGGCGGGCTTTTGCACAAAAGAGTAGTCGGCATGCCAACCGAGTCCGGCGTAGCGCATGCGATTGGGTCGCGAGGACAGCACGAATACTTTGTCGCTGTCCGGCGCAAAGTTCTTCGATATCACCCATTCGGGTCGCATCACAGTGCCAAACCGACCGCCGAGTGCCTCCATTTGGACCGCGCCGAGCGATTGCTGTCGAAACAGCAGCAGGCCGTGGGTGATGAGGGCTGCGCGTACACGACTCCATGTAGTAGCGCTCGATTCGGTCACCACGTCGATATCACAGATCTCAACACCCAGCGCGCCCGATAGTTGATGCAGGATTAGATTCGGCGGCGGTTCTGGCATGTGTTCAGTGCCCCGTTCGTTGTTGGCTTCGAGTTGACGTTCGATTCGCCGTCCGCATAGCTTTTCTGTTGGTTTCAGTCGAACAACGTCCGTGCTTCAACCCAGCAAACCAGTGTTGTTCAAACATTCCAGTGTTCGCTCATGCAGGTTTGGATCACCCGTGGCGGCGAGGCGACCACGCCACCCTAGATGTATCTCGGCACCGTCCCAGTCG
>MDTE01120480.1_pt1 | contig 29939 bp, 19 predicted proteins | sample 811231 | NCBI WGS metagenome assembly MDTE01 (sample SAMN05326651, study PRJNA326480) | marine metagenome | isolation source: seawater | place: Indian Ocean: Red Sea | collected 2010 | reverse complement strand
GTCAACGGACAGACAAAAACAGGCTACACAACCAGATCAAATAACCATGGAAACAACTGGGAGCCCCAGCCTCGCCTGGCGGTGAACCACCTGACCGCTGATTTCCCGTTGCCAGGCGGCAGATCAGGCGATCAATTCCTCCACCACTTCTCCCGCCACATCGGTCAGGCGGAAATCACGTCCGTTGAAGCGGTAGGTCAGCCGCTCGTGATCAAAGCCCATCAGCTTGAGGATCGTCGCATGTAAATCATGGGCGGCGACACGGTTTTCGGTGGCCTTGTACCCGAACTCATCGGACGCGCCATACTGTACCCCGCCTTTGATCCCGCCGCCGGCGAACCAGGTGGTGAAGGCATTGGGATTGTGATCGCGTCCCTTAGAACCCTGGGAATCGGACGTCCGGCCAAACTCGCCGCCATAAATCACCAGGGTGTCCTGGAGCAGCCCCCGTCGCTTGAGATCAGACAACAGCGCCCCGGTGGGCTGATCCACCGAGGCCGCACACGTTCCGTGGTTCTGGGAGATGTCACTGTGCGCATCCCAGGGCACATCGTTGACACCACCACCCGGCGTCTTGGCAACATCGGCAAACACCTGGACAAAACGGACACCCCGTTCGATCAAACGCCGCGCGATCAAGCATTGTCGACCGTAGTCCTTCGATTCATTACGATCGAGCCCGTAGGCGCGCTGGGTCGCCGCGGTCTCGCGGGTGACGTCGAACGCTTCGGGAGCCGCCACTTGCATCCGGTAGGCCAATTCAAATGATTCCAGCCGCGCGGACAAGTCACGGTCAAAGGGTCGCGTGCGGGCATGACGACGATTGGCGATTTGCAGCGCGTCGAGCAGCGAGCGCTGCTGTCGATCTGTCAATTCAGTGGGACGTGCCAGATTGTTGATTGGCGTGGCCTGACGCGGATCCAATGCGGTCGCCTGGTACACACTCGGTAAAAAACCGGATGACCAGACCGGATCGCCACCGCGGGGCTTCTTTCCATGCATAACCACGTAGGCAGGCAAATTCGTGTTCTCGCTGCCCAGACCATAGGTCAGCCAACTGCCCAGGCTGGGAAAGCCCTGACGGATAAAACCAGAATTCAACTCGAGCATCGCCGGTGTGTGATTATTCGACTGGGAAAAACATGAGTAGACAAAAGCGATTTCGTCAGCGTGCTGAGAAATGTGCGGAAAAATCTCCGAGATCCAAGCGCCACTCTGGCCGTACTGTTTGAACTTGAAAGGCGATTTGAGGCATTTACCACTGGTCGTGAAAAACCCGGTTTTGGGGTCCGCCCCAGCGAGTTGCTGGCCATTACGTTTCTGCAGTTCGGGCTTGTAGTCAAAGGTATCGACCTGCGATGGACTCCCGGTTTGAAACAGCCAGATGACCTGCTTGGCCTTGGCCGGAAAGTGCGGTGCCGTCGAGGCCAGCGGGTTGGTTCCCTGCGAATCATTGGCCAACACCCCTTCGGAATGCAGCAAGCTGGCCAGTGCCAAAGAGCCGCATCCCAACCCGGCCTGTTCCAGGAAACGCCGCCGCGAAGCAAGATTGAAGCCCGGAATGTGATGCATTGGGAAACCCCTCGGCCAGTTTCTAAAACGTTGCGAACGAAGCGTCTGGTCCTCACCTCGCACCAGACGCATGGAGGCAACAGGACTAATCGACGTAAATGAACTCGTTACAGCAAAACAACAGCTGACAAAAATCCCTGATCGCCATCTGAGTGGCCTCTTCCTGGCCATCCCGTGTGGTGATCTGATTTTCAATAAACACGCGCATCGCGTCCCGTTCTTGCGGAGCCGGCGCTCGTGACAGCGCGATACGGTAAGCCGTATCGACGACCGCTTCCAGCGAAGTTTCCGCGTCGGGTCGAATACGTTTGGCGAAATGGCCCGCCAATTCGCGGACAAACGGGGAATTGAGCATCGCCAGCGCCTGCGGTGCCACAGTACTCTGATTGCGTTGCCCAACACCCTGCATGGCATCGGGTGCATCGAACAGCTGTAAAATCGGAATCAATTGTCCACGTTTGACCGTCAAATAAACACTGCGGCGCGACATCTTCTGATCCAGCGACCCCTTACCAAACATCCTGCGATCCAGTCGACCGCTCACTTCCAGTAGTGTGTCACGAATCAGCTCGGCATCGAGCCGCCGCGCCCCGCGCCGCCACCAAAGGCGGTTTTCCGGATCGCGTTGTTCGCTTTCTGCCAGGTGACCACTGGCCTGCATCCAGGTCTGGCTGGTGAGAATCAATCGGTGAATCGGCTTGAGCTTCCACTCTCCCCGAACCAACTCGCGGGCCAACCAGTCGAGCAACTGGGGATGTGTCGGCAACTCACCGCGCGTGCCAAAATCACTGGGCGTCGAAACAATGCCACGGCCGAAGTGAAAATGCCAGAGGCGGTTGACGATCACACGGGCTAATAAATGGCCCGCGCCGTGCTTCACATCGGTTAACCACTCCGCTGCGGCAACGCGTGGCGGCACCACCGTTTCCGTCGGGCTCAGCCACTGTCGTGCATCTTCGCCCTGAGACATCAAAACGCGTAGAAAGCCGGCAGGCGCCTCCCCCTGTTTGTTATCCGCGTTACCGCGTGCCAGGAAGTAAACCTTGAAGGTATCACTACCAAATTGATAGCTCGTCCCCTTCTTACGGGCAGCATAAACCTGCGTCAGGTTCGGTTTCGGTTCGGACTTCTGGTGTTCCACAACCGCCGTGTTCAAAGCCACCCACTGGGAATCGGTCGTGCGGTACCAGTTACGCACCAGCAGGGATTGCTTCTCGGTCCACTTTTCATTGGGCAGTTTGAATACCGCGACGACTTCCTTGGCCGGTAAACCAGCCGCCAGGCTGAAATAAAATGCGGAGCCACCACCCGCGTTGACAATTTTCAGCAATACTTCGTTGCGGCCTAACTTGAGGGGAATGTTCAGCTTGTGCTGGTCGGCTTTGGCGGCCCCCATGGTTTTCTTGGCCAGCACCTGCTGGCCATTGACCCAGACTTTGACCGCATCGTCCGCCCCCAACGACAACGCCAGTGACAGAGGACTCGGCGACTCGATTACCCGAAACAAATAATTCGCCGCATTCTCACCCTGAAGTGTATTATGGAGCTTTGCATCAACCCAATCTGGCTGGGGTTGCCAGCTGAGTTTTTCATCCTGGAACGTCTGCTTCAAATCGACGTTCTTTTCCGGCCCCCAGTCCTGGTCGTACGCTTGATTGAAATCGGCTGCAGTAAACGGCCCTGCGTGGTGCCAGACTCCCAACTGTGGAACTGGCGGCTGTTCGGGGCGGTCGGCCAGCCAGGCAGCAAAACGTTCACCGAGATGGTCCTGCTCCCATTTTTCCTGTGCGGCAGTCAAGGGTGCGTGCGCGACATCATAGGCTGCCTTGGCCGCCTGAAACTCCTCGGTCTGGAGGTTGACACCTGTATCTCCAAACCCCACCTCCTTGAAACAGGAGACAAAACGGTAGTAGTCATTCTGCGGCAAGGGGTCGTATTTGTGACTATGGCACCTGGCGCAGCCTACGGTCAGCCCCAGCAATGACGTGCCCAGCGTGTGGACGATGTCGTCAAGCTGTTCGTAACGACTGCGTTCCCGTTCCTTCTGTGTCTGCTGGGTAGTGAACGGCCCCGCCACCAGGAAGCCCGTCGCGGCCACCGCGTCCAGCGTCTGGCGCGCCTGTGCATTGGTGGCCACGTTGTTGTCGGCCAACAGGTCTCCGGCCAACTGCAACCGCACGAACTGATCGTAGGGCATGTCGGCATTCAGCGCGCGGATCACAAAGTCGCGATACTGGAACGCGTTGGCCCGGTCCTGGTCGAACGCATAGCCATTACTTTCGGCGAACCGCACCAGATCGAGCCAATGGCGTCCCCACCGCTCACCGTAATGCCCACTGGCGAGCAGGCGTTCCACGGCCGCCTCGTAGGCTGCTTCAAAATCCTGTTCCGCGTCACGGGTAAACTGCTGAATCTCCTCCGGTGAAGGAGGCAGTCCAACCACGTTAAAATGCAACCGACGCAAGAGTGTCAATGGCGTCGCCCGGGAATTGCCAGTCACACCCTCTGTTTGCTGACGAGCTCGAATGAAACGATCCACATCATTGCGGACCCAATCGTTCTCCTGCAGTTGAGGTGGCGCAACAGTTGCCAACGGCTGGAATGCCCAGTGTTGCCGCCCCGCTGCGAGATCTGTCTCCGCGGTCACGACCGCGCCACCCTCGCGTGGATCGGGCGCTCCCAGATGGATCCACTTTTCAAAGTCCGTGACAATCGAGGCTGGCAACCGGGTCTTGGGAGGCATTTCCAGCCCGTCATGCTTCAGTGCGGCTATCAGCAGGCTCTTCTCCGGCTGGCCAGGAATCAGTGCCGGCCCGGTTTCGCCTCCCCGCAACAGGCCCTCACGCGTGTCGACCTGCAATCCCCCCTTGAGCATCTTCCCGGCAGCAGCCTTGGCGGAATGACACTGATAACAGTGGCGTACCAGTACAGGGCGAATCTTGGACTCGAAAAAATCAAACCCCGACTTGTCGGTTGGGTCCGCCGCAGTGGAAACACCACCCTCAAACAGGATCCACAAGACAATCAACTGGCTGACAAGAATCGACCGATGTTTCATCGCACGGCTCAGAGCAAAGGTAAACGGGAGCAGATCACCAGCCCAGCTTACCCGGGCTGATGATCCCTCACATTATGTACCAGTGCCGCCGCGGGTGCCACGGTCAATGCAGCCTGGCCATGCGCCGCAGACAGCACGCGGACCTAAGATTGAATCTCAAAGATCGCCTCAACCTCAACCGCTGCACCGGTGGGCAACGCTGCAAATCCAAGGGCACTCCGGGCATGAAAGCCGTCGCCGTCCTTGCCGTACAGCGTGTGCAGCAAATCAGAGGCTCCGTTGATGACCAAATGCTGGTCGGTGAAATCGGGGGCAGAGTACACGCAGCCCAACAACTTCAGCACGCGCAGATTGTCGAGCGTGCCATGCGCGTTGTAAACGGACCGGAGGATCTTCTCAGCGCAATCCTTCGCTGCCTCGTAGCCCTGCTCGACCGTCAGGTCTTTTCCCAAAACCCCCTTCAAGTCACTCGTATGACCTGAGGTGATCAACAAATTTCCAGACCGAATGCAGAGATTCAGGTAACCCGCTTCTTGCGATTCGAGTGAAATTCCTAACTCTTTGGCTTTTGCTTCAGCTGACACAATCATACTCCTCGAGCAAAGAAATGAACGTGCTTGTCAGCCTGCCACATTCATGAGGACGCTGCAAGCCGTCCGGACTGGGAACCGGTCGCAAATCAACTTATGATCTCAGTAGAAGATATCAGTTCTCCTTGCTGGCGGAGCCCCCTCATTCTGCCAGCTCACTACGGTTCCGTTCACTCTGAGTCGTTCTATGGATGCGCTCTGCACCGGCTTGCAACCGTTGCGTATCGGCAACGTTGCAGTTGGTTTTCCTGTTGTCCAGGCTGCGTTGTCTGGTTACAGCGATTGGCCCATGCGCTTGGTTTCCCGCCAACACGGCGCCGCATATGCCCTTTGCGAGGTGATGCTTGATCGCTTCCTGGTCGAAGTCAAGCCACGTCAAAAAAACCGTCACTTCCTCTACATCAGCGATGACGAACATCCAGTCGGCGGACAGCTGATGGGGGCCGAGCCCGAGCAGTTTACTGCCGGTGCACTGCGACTGGTGGAAGCTGGCTTCGACGTGATCGACGTCAACTTTGGTTGCCCGGTCAAGAAAGTCCTGGGGCGGTGTCGTGGTGGCTTTCATCTAGGTCAGCCTGCGGCCGCACTGGAAATTCTGGAACGGACCAGGCAAGCCGTACCTGAATCGATCCCGGTAACGGTCAAGATGCGGCGCGGCATTGACGATTCCGCCGAGAGTCGCGACCATTTCTTCACCATCCTGGATGGCGCTTTTGCGGCCGGTATCGCTGCCGTCACAGTACACGGCCGCACCGTACAACAACGGTACGTAGGACGCAGCTCCTGGGATTTCCTCAAAGAGGTCAAACGCCATGTGGGAGAACGCGTGATCCTGGGAAGTGGAGATCTGTTCTCGGCCCAGGACTGTCTGGACATGATGCAGCAAACCGGTGTCGACGGAGTCACCGTGGCGCGCGGCGCGATAGGCAACCCCTGGATTTTCCAGCAGGCACACGCATTACTCCATGGTGAACCTCTGCCGCCTGCGCCGACGCTACACGAACAACGCGAGGTGATGGAACGGCACTACAGCCTGGCGGAACAACTCTACGGACCGGACCGCTGCGGACCACTGATGCGAAAATTCGGGATTCGCTATTCTGCACTCCATCCGCAGGCGATCTCGGTGCGGCAAGCCTTTACCCAAGTGCGTGAACGCGCCGACTGGCTTGACGCACTGGACCAGTGGTACGCAATCGACCTGCCCGGTTGCTTTCCTGCGCCCGAACAACACGCAGGAACCAACAATTGCACTGCCTGACCACCGCTCTGGGCAAATCTCCCCTCTAGGCCTGCACCTGTCGGAACGCACCAGGACGAGCTTTGCGGCCTTCCGCAGGGCCGGTATACTATCGGCTGGACACGTCCGGTTACCAGGTGAAACCTTGACCACGAAGCTGTCATGCCAAAGTACGTCGTTCGATTTGGATCGATGCGAACCCTGGGCGTATTGTCACCACGCGGTGGCGCCACTTATGCGCGCAATCGACGGGTAATTGTTCGCACCAATCGGGGCATGGATGCCGGCGAGGTCCTCTGCGAAGCGACCGAGCAGGCGACTGCGCAGCTGAAATCCCCGCCTCACGGTCAAATCCTCAGGCCGATGTCCGACGCCGATCAGAAGGAACTCGAGCACCTCCAGGCCAACGAATCCGCGGAACTGGCGACGTGCAAAAAGTATGTCGAGCAATTGAAGTTGGACATGCAGCTCGTCGACATTGAACACCTGTTCGGCGGCGAACGCGTTGTGATCTATTATCTGGCTGAACAACGCGTTGATTTCCGTGAGCTCGTCAAGCAATTGGCAGCTGAATTCCAGACTCGCATCGAGATGCGCCAGATCGGCGTACGGGACGAAGCAAAGCTACTGGCGGATTATGGCGATTGCGGCAAACCGGTTTGTTGCAACACGCACCTGTCGGCCATGCCGCCCGTCTCGATGCGGATGGCAAAGCTGCAGAAAGCCACCCTCGACCCGACAAAGATCTCAGGGCGCTGTGGACGGTTGAAGTGCTGCCTGCGATACGAATTTGACACCTACGAGGAACTCCAAAAGGAATTGCCACCCATCGGGTCTGACATCGTCACACCAGCGGGTAGAGCGAAGGTCCTCAATCAAGAGATCCTGACGCAACAACTGCTTGTGCAAAATGAAGATAATCGTCGTGTCATGATCGACTCCAGCGAAGTGCTGTCCGTCATACGCAAAGGAACCGGCGAGCGCAGCCGACCACGTGATTCGTCGCGACGCTCTTCCCAGGAAAGTGATCGGGCCAAGCAGCCTGCAAACGACCAAAACGACAATCAGAACTCCTCCGCCAACAATTCTTGATTCCGTCCACACATGTCTTCTTTTCCCATTGAATTCATTCAGCTGCTACGCGATGACCAGCGTTATAAAGCAGAAGCTTATCAATTCGTCGGCGAAGCGCTGAATTACGCGCAGGAAACCCGCGAAGAACAGCCGTCCGATGCAGAACCGTCCGAGTCCCATTTGACTGGACAACAATTATGCGAAGTAATTCGCCTTTACGCGCTCGAGCAGTACGGGTTACTTGCCCAGTCCGTGCTCAATAGTTGGGGTGTATTTGAGACCAGCGACTTTGGCGAAATCGTCTACAACCTGATTCGCATTGGCCGCATGAAGAAGTCCGAAGAAGATCGCCGCGAAGACTTCGATGATGTCTATTCGTTCGACACCGCGTTGAATCAGACTTTTCGTTTTACCTTGCCGGAATGAATGAACAGTGTGCGGAATCAACCGCGCCCTGGAATCAATAACGCCCTGGAATCAACAACGTCATGGGACGGCGGAAAAAACGCCCACGAAACACATCCGTTTCTCCTCAAACCCGGCAAACCGACATCGCTCCTGCCGACGCGGCACCGGATCCTGTTGATCCACCGCGCCCCAACCGTCCACTGCTGGCAGTAAGTATTGTCTGTTTTCTGTCGTGGCTTGGCCTTTTGTTGTACTTCACCCTGGGCCGCCTGATGCCCTAGGCCGCCCCAGCGCGGCCTCTGTTGCAACAGCACGACGGCCATTGGGTCCTGCACAGGCCAGATCATCCGCCATGGCCAGCCTGTCGCAGAAGAATTATATTAGAGGCATACGGTCTTTGAAGAACCTGATAGCAGTTGGCGAGGGGCGATCAGCAATGCGGCGGCATCTGCTCTGGACGGCCACTTTGACGCTCTTCACGCTCGGCGTACCGGGCCTCAAAGTAGTAAATCTCGGTAAGGCGGCTCAGGGACAGGAATTGCGTATCCTGCCTCAGCGTGTCGTGCTGGATTCACCCGAGGCATCCCAGCAATTGCTGGTGACACTCGTCACGCCGCCCCGTGCCACCACCGATCTGACACGCCAGGCGAACTACAAAATACGTAATACGAACATTGCCTCGGTCGACGATCGCGGCCAGATCCATCCCCGCTCTGAAGGCACCACCGAGTTACATGTTCAAGTCCGCGACGAACTGCGCGTCATTCCAGTGGAAGTGCGCCATCTCAAGCAACCCACGCCCGTCTCGTTTCGAGAAGAGATCCTGCCCATCCTGACGAAAGCCGGCTGCAACTCGGGGGGCTGCCACGGTAAAGCTGAGGGACAAAACGGATTCAAGTTAAGCGTTTTCGGATTTGATCCAACGGCGGACCATACGGCGCTCATCAAGGAGAGCCGAGGACGGCGAGTCACCTTAACCGCGCCAGCACAAAGCCTGCTCCTGCTCAAGAGCAGCGCACAAATGCCGCATGGGGGCGGCCAACGCATTCATCAGGACAGCTTGTGGTACCAACGACTGAAGCGCTGGATCAGTGAAGGCGCAACTCTGGATCAACCGGGACATCGCCCGCTGGAAAAAATCGTGGTGCAGCCAGCGAATCTCGTTCTGCAGCCACTCGCGTCGCAACAACTGCAAGTCAGCGCGGTGGACGCAGCCGGAAATCACTTCTGCGTGACGGCGGAAGCCGAATTTGATTCCAATGCTCCACCAATTGCCGAGGTTGACACAGACGGCCTGGTTCAGGCCAGCGACGTGGCCGGCGAGGCGGCGATTCTTGTTCGCTACATGGGACATGTGACCGTAGCCCGGATCACCTTGCCCCAACAGGGAGTTTCTGTCGAACGCCCCGTCGAAAACAACTTCATCGACCGCCTGGTATGGGACAAGCTGGTCGAACTGGGTCTTGAACCCAGCGAACTGGCAGACGACGGCATGTTTCTCCGTCGTGTCTACCTGGACGTAACCGGAAGACTACCGGCACCGGAAACGGCACGGCGTTTTCTCACGGATACCAACCCCCACAAACGTAGCCGCCTCATCGACGCGCTCCTCGAACAGCCGGCTTATGCTGATTACTGGACGATGCGCTGGTCCGACATCCTGCGTGTCGATAAAGACAAAATCACACCCCAGGGAGCCGTCGCCTTCACACGCTGGCTACGGAAACAGCTGGCGAACAATCGACCGTATGATGCGTTCGTACGAGATATCTTGACCGTGCGTGGTAGCACCGTTTCTGAAACTCCGGCCGCCTTCTATCAAGCATTGTCGGACCCACAACAACTGGCGCGCTCCGTTAGCCAGGTGTTCCTCGGCGTGCGTATCGAATGCGCTGAGTGTCACCACCATCCATTTGAAAAATGGTCCCAACAAGACTACTTCGCCTTTGCCGGTTTATTCACGGGAATTAGTCGAAAAGGCCTTCCCACCGGTGGCCAACTTGTCTCTTCCAGCGGCGGCAGTGATTTGAAACACCCGCGTTCGGGTGAACCTGTCCCGGCAGCCGGACTGGGAGGCCCGCCCGCGACAGAACATGCCGCCACGGACCGTCGGGAAGTGCTGGCTGATTGGGTCACCGATCCAAAGAATCCATTTTTCACGCGTATGATCGCAAATCGACTCTGGTCGCACTATTTTGGGCGTGGCCTGGTCGAACCTGTCGATGACATGCGAGCCACCAACCCCGCAACGAACGAGCCTTTACTCGCCGCACTTGCCGATCATCTCGTCGAGGTGAAATACGATCTGCGGGCCTTTACACGAACCCTGCTCAACTCGCGTTGCTACCAGTTGACCTCTGTTCCCAAAACCAGCAATCAGCGCGATGAACAGGCCTACTCACATGCGGCCTACAAAGCGTTACCTGCCGAAATCCTGCTGGACGCGCTCTGCCAGGCAACGGGTGTCCCTGAATCGTTCAACGGCTGGCCACTGGGGTATCGAGCAGTCGACATCTGGGACAATCGTATGCCCTCGTATTTCTTCAAGATCTTTGGGCGCCCCGCGCGACTGTCGGTCTGCGAGTGCGAACGCGGCAACGAACCCAGTATCGCGCAAGCCCTGCACCTGATGAACTCCCCCGAAGTATTGAAGAAACTCCAACACCCCGATGGTCTGGTTGGGCAACTCGCCGCCAGTCGGCAGACGCCTGCAGAAGTCGTCGAATCACTCTACCTAGCCACGCTGTCCCGGCTGCCCAGTCAACCCGAAACCGACCTGATGCTCCAGGCATTCAAGATCTCGGATTCGCGCCGCGCCGCAATCGAAGACATCCTCTGGGCACTCTTGAACACCCAACGGTTTATCTACAACCATTGACCCGCGCAGCAACCACAGCAAACTGGGAAGTGCGACCATTTTTTAGAGCGCAGTCAGGGCGTCAGGGATGTAATTCAAAGATCACTTCCACTTCAGTGGAAATATTTCCCGGGAGCGATCCCATCCCCACAGCACTACGTGCGCCCACGCCATTGTCCTCGCCAAACACCTCGGCCATCAGATCACTAAACCCGTTGATCACAGCCGGGTGCTTCTGAAAATCGGCTGCCGCGTTGACCATTCCCAGTGTCTTGATGACGCGTTTCACGCGATCGAGGCTGCCGAGATTTGCGCGTAAGGTCGCCAGAATCGCCAGCCCAGTCTGCCGTGCCGAATCATAACCCGCCTGCTGATCGACTTCCGCACCCACGCGTCCTGTGTACATCGAGCCGTCCGGCTTCACCGGGCCATGACCAGACACATATGCTACGTTTCCGATAATCACGATCGGCTTGTAAACTCCTCCCGGTTTCGGTGCGGGTGGAAGTTCGAGTCCCAATTCCTCAACCCTGGCATCAGCGCTCATGGCGTTTCCTCGATCGACGTTTGTCACTTATTTTCGTAACCGGATAATAGCCTACGACTAACCCTGCTGATTATGGCGCTTGCGTCGTCCCTTTCAATACGGCACACCGAGTTCAATACCGTCCAGCGGGCGACAGCGATTCGCGCTTCTTTGGCGACACGCTTCTTTTACGACAGCGGTACAACAACTGCGGCAAAACCGGCTACACTACGAACAGCCGGTGGGTCGACAACCGAACCACCATAGCACTGGCGCCCCGGTAAAAAAAGGAACTCTCGTGTTGTTCTCTTGCTGGCACCCCAATCGATTCATTCTGGTCATGTACGCGCTGGCTCTTGCCTTGGCAGTTCAAACCAACTCCCATGCGGCGGAGACACTCGCAGCACCTCAACAGCTGGCTGGCAAAACACTGGCCGAGTGGGGCAAGAACCTGACCGATGGTGATTTGCGAGCCCGGCTGGTCGCGGTCCGCACCCTGCCTGGTTTTGGCGCCGGGGCAGACGAAGCCCTGCTGCAGGCATGCCAGGACAAGCACGCCGCCGTGCGATTCTGGGCGCTCACCGCCCTGGGCGATCGGGCGGCGGGAAACCGCACAACGTTTCAGGAGCTGTTGAAGGACCCTTCCCTTGCAGTCCGCACTGCCGCCGCGTACGCACACTGTCGCCTGAAAATCACACCGCAAGCATTCGAACTACTGCTAACCGGCCTGCAACACCCCAGTCGAGGCCTCCCGATTTTTGCCGCCGATTGGCTGGGCAAGATCGGCTCGCCTTTGGCCACAGCAGCCTTATCAAGCGGAGCGAAACACAAGGACTATCACATTCGCAACGCCTGCCTGGAAGCGTTACAGACGATCGAGCGCGCCGAACAGACGCCCTGATCCAGGGATGGACTCGCTGTTTCCCCCGCGGCACTGCCCTGCCATTTACTCGCGCCGTGGTTCTCGCCCGAGCAGGTGCCGAACAAAAAAATCGCGCTGCCGACGTCTGCCATAAGGTGTTCCAGCGGCACCGTGTCCGGCCCCGGGAATCACCAGCAAATCAAAATCCTTGTCCGCCTTGACCAGTGCGTCGACGACCTGCATTGTGGAAGCTGGATCGACATTCCGGTCCAGCTCTCCGACGATCAACAACAACTTGCCCTGTAGTTGATGCGCGCGCTGCACATTGGATTGGTCCTTGTAATGAGGCCCAATCGGCCACCCCATCCAAAGTTCATTCCACCAGATCTTGTCCATGCGATTGTCATGGCAACCACAATCGGCTACGCCCACCTTGTAAAAGTCGCCGTGGTTAAGCAGGCCCCCGAGCGTATTCTGGCCCCCTGCGGAGCCACCATAAATTCCCACCCGGGACAGGTCCAACTGGGGATAGACTTTCGCTGCGGCCTCAATCCAGAGAATACGATCTGGAAAACCCGCATCGGCCAGGTTCTGCCAACAGACGTCGTGAAATGCCTTGGATCGCTGCGAGGTCCCCATGCCATCGATTTGCACCACTATGAACCCCAGTTCGGCCATCGCTTGTGCTGAATGAAAGGCGGCAAATTTCTTGGGCACGTGTGCCCCGTGGGGTCCGGCATAGATCTTCTCGATCACCGGGTACTTTTGGTTGTCTACGAAATTTCTGGGACGAAAGATCACACCGTAAATCTTTGTCTTGCCATCCCTTCCATTGGTAACAAAGCGTTCCGGTCGCTGCCAACCCGACTCGACCAGCGCTGTCTCGTCGGCCTCTTCGAGTCGACAAATCAAGGTACCCTGTTCGGCACTGCGCAGTTCGGTCACGGGAGGCAAATCGACCCGCGAATAAGTGTCTAACAGAAAACGACGTTCGGGGGAAAACTCGACCGCATGGGTCCCATCTCCATCCGTCAATTTAACCAGTCCGGTTCCGTCGAAATTTACCCGACAGTAATGGACATGGTAGGGATCCTGATCCGCGTCTATTCCGCCGGCCCGGAACCAGATTTGTCGCTTTTCCGCGTCCACATGATCCACTCCCCGTACGATCCATGGACCCCGAGTCACCTGGTTCTTGACCTTTCCGGTCTCGGCGTCGTACAGGTAAAGATGGTTCCAACCATCCCGTTCCGACATCCAGAGAATTTCACCCACTTCGTCCAGGTAATGTGTGAACTGTTTGTAGGCATAGTCGACGAAGGTGTCGCTCTCCTCGGAGATTAATGCCCTGGCCTGCCCGGTGTCAGCCTCGATGGAGACAACCCGCAACACCTGGTGGCCACGCTGGTTATAAAGGAACGTAAAACGCTCCGCGTCGGGTGACCAGTGAAAGTCATCGATACTCCACGGGTTGGAGAACAAACTCTCATCCACGGGTATTTGTTTGCCATGAACCACATCGAACAGACGCACCCGTGCCAGCGGCATCTGATCGCCAGGCTTGGCATACCGAAAAGTATGCAAACGCGGCTGCAATTGATCCTGTGGGGCGCTTTCAATCAAGTGCACTTCACGCTGATCACCGAGACGTTCTTGTACCGCGACCAGATAGTGAGAGTCCGGGGACCAGGCAAAACGAGCGACAAAGGGATCCTCGGAAGTTCCCGTGTCACTCAATACCATTTGCTCATCCGTCTCGGTATCGCGCAAGGCAAGATTATGTCGCTCAATACGAACCTGCCAGCGTCCGTCAGGTGACTGGCCAGATGGTGAGGGGCGCGACACTGGCCGATCGGCCGCCTTCAGCTGGAAGGTGCCATCAATCACAGCGGTACCTTCTTCCTCCACCGCCACAAAGATACCGCGCACGCGTCCTGCATCATTAACGACGAGCCAAACATGATCTGCGTAGGTGTGCTGATCCCGCTGCGCACCCGCACCGATCTTTCCGTAAGCACGGCGACGCCCTTCAGTGTCAATCCAGAAAAGCTGCAAACGCTCATCCGTACGATTGACAAATCGCACGGATGTTTCACCACCGCCGTTGCGGGACGCACGTCGTTTCTGGAGGACTTTTACAGTGGACGGATTTTCCGATTTCGCGGGCTCACGCGGAGACAGCTGGTACGTCTGCAGGTCACAGCGCCAACGCCGACCAAAAGCTGCGAATTCAATCGCTGTACCTGAAGAGTCATAGGCCATGGACTGAAAGGGTAAACGCTTGTGAGAAACCTCTCGCGACGCAGCGGCCGCCAATGCGGTCGCCAAACGTCGATGGTCAAACGCCTCGCGGCGTATGGCTTTCTCAGCATCGACAAAGAGAAAACGGTGCGCATCCCGACCGCTGCGAACTCGATACCAGAACTGCGGTTTTCCAGCAATCCAATGCGGCTTCACGCGTGTACGAAAAACCAGCCCACGAGATCTTTGCGCGAGTGTCCGTGCCCGCTCGTAATCCGCCTTAGTCCCTTGCGAATAGCCCTGTGTAGAAAGCCCGCTCGAACTCAAGGCAATCAGAAAACCAACCAGGATCAGCCGTACATTGCGTCCGTCTCCGGTAGCACAACTCCAACAGATGGGTTCAGAGAGATTGTTCAGCATGATCAGATCCCGAAAACACGAAGCATGTCAATTCCTGCCTGACGCTGGAACAGAGGTTACCGCTGTTCGCCTGGCAAGCTTGTTCCGCCAGCAATAATAACGCTGCCCGCGCAAGGAGAGAACATCCCACTGCGGTCGATCCACAAAAAGCCAAACGGGGGCCAGGCCCTCCGTAGACCGGCCTGAACGTCGACTCCATCCAGTGCGTGTTTCATCCAGGATCAGGCTGATGAAACACCTGCCCCCGAGCCGATTGAGGTGTGAAGCACTTCAGACACGGTGCAATGGGAACCGTATGGTTGTCAAACGGCGAATACGAACACGGTTCGTGTGGCTCCTCTCAACCACGGGTGCTATAGTAGTAGGCGTGCGTTGAATGCGATCGGTCACGTTTTCCCAGCAAAGGAAGTCTTCGTGCCACACCATACGTCTATCGAACATCAAGCCGCGCACGTCTTCCCGCCAGGTAACGTAACAGATCCTGCCACGATCCGGGTTGGATCCCGTCGCTGGTTTTTACAGACCAGCATGGCCGGTCTGAGTGGCGCAGCTTTGCCAGCAGCCTTCGCAAACCGACCGCAGACAAACGCCACCAACCGCAAAGCCGTCATTCTGTTCTGGTTATCTGGCGGACCCAGTCAACTTGACATGTGGGATCCGAAACCGCACGCCCCGGTCGAAGTGCGCGGACCTTTCTCTCCGATTTCGACTGCCTTACCCGGGGTTCAGTTTTCAGAACCCCTGCCGCTGCAAGCCTCGATCGCAGATCAACTATCGATCCTGCGCGGAGTCGATTGTTCCGCCAGCAACCATACACCTATTACGATGCAAGCCGGTAACCCGCTGGCACGACGTACCAATGATGGTCGCGATGGTGGGGGATATCCGTCCATGGGTTCGATCGTCTCTCACTTTCGAGGATCGAACAGCCCCGAGATGCCGGCCTTCATCGGGCTGGCTCGAACGTGGACCTCCGACGTTTACGGAGCGGGCTTGTTGGGGTCCCGGCACGATCCGGTCAAAGGGCTGGAGCTGGCCGGTAAATTCAATCTTCCCAAAGGAATCGAAGTCGCGCGACTGGGTAATCGCAACACCCTGCGGCGCGAGTTTGAGCGGCTCCGCCGCGATCTGGGGCAGGCAGAAACGACCGATCGATTGACCCAACAGGCGTATGAAATGGTTGTCTCCGGCCGCGTGCAACAAGCGTTTGACCTGGACCAGGAGTCCGCTCAGTTGCGCGACGAGTACGGACGTTCCAGTGTGGGTGAAAAGGCACTATTGGCGCGCCGTCTGGTCGAATCGGGTGCCAGTTTCGTCTTAGTCAGCGGAGCCTGGGGTTACTTTGATCACCACGGTGACGACATCCGCTGGGGCGGTATTGAAAAGGGACTCAAGCCCTTATTGCCACGTGTCGATCGCGCACTCTACGCATTAATCGGGGATCTCAAACAACGCGGCCTCCTCGATCAGACATTGGTGTTGATGATGGGAGAGTTTGGTCGTACTCCCGTAATCAATGAGCAGGCAGGACGTCACCACTGGACGAATATCATGTCGATGGTTGTTTCCGGAGGCGGGCTGCCAACCGGACAGGTCATCGGCAGTAGCGATGACCGTGGAGCAGAAATCCGCAGCGGACGAGTACGACCGCAGGATCTCGCCGCGACAACGTTCCGCCACTTGGATATCGACCTGAACTCGCACTGGGTCGATCCACGTGGACGTCCTGTTCCGATTGTGACTGAAGGTGGTCGCCCCATTCCGGAACTGCTCTAGAAGCATACCGTGTCGGTAAGGCAGCGCTCGCCTCAGGATCTGGCAACGCATCTCTACGCGCGGCAGCAAACGTGTCAAGAAACAAGCTGGTGAATCGGCTCCGCACCCTCAGGACCCACGAGACGCTGATCCAGCCCTCGGTAAAAGTACGACAGCGCATTGGGATCGAAACCGAGTTGACGCAATACGGTGGCGTGTAATCGTTTGACATGCAACGGTTCTTCGACCGCTGCGCTGCCCAGTTCGTCCGTTGTTCCCAGACTCATGCCACCCTTGATGCCACCCCCAGCGAGCCACATCGTAAACCCGTAGGAGTTGTGATCCCGCCCGGTCCCTTTGGCATATTCAGCGGTCGGTTGGCGGCCGAACTCTCCGCCCCAGATAATAAGCGTCTCGTCGAGCAGACCGCGCTGCTCCAGATCCGCAAGCAACCCAGCAATCGGCAAATCGGTATTCCCCGCGTGGTAATTGTGGTTCTTGACCAGATCACCGTGGGCATCCCAATTGGCATCATTGTGGTTGCCACCAGAGTAGATCTGGATGAAGCGAACACCTCTTTCCACAAGTCGGCGGGCGAGCAGACACTTGCGACCAAAGTCAGCAGTCCGTTTCTGGTTCAACCCATACAGTTGATGGATGTGTTCCGGCTCATTTTCAAAAGCCACCGTCTCAGGCACACTAGACTGCATCCGAAACGCCAGTTCGTAACTGGCAATCCGAGCTGACAGGGCGCTGTTGTCCTGACGGGTTTCCAGGTGCCGATCATTGAAGTTGCGCAAGCGGTCGATGAGGAGCCGTTGTTCTTGACGGCTTGCCCCACGGTGGTTCTTCAAATCCAGAATCGTCGTTCCCGTCGCATTGAAAACGACACCTTGATACGAAGCCGGCATATAACCGCTCGTCCAGTTTTTAGCACCGCTGATCGGCCCCCCTGTCGGATCGAGCATGACAACATACCCAGGCAAATTTTCGTTCTCAGTCCCTAGTCCATAATTGACCCAGGACCCGAGCGAAGGCCGACCACTGAGTACGCTTCCCGAATTCATCATCAACATTGCTGATCCGTGGATCGGCGAATCCGCAATCATCGAATGTACAAAGGCAATCTTGTCGACCTGTCCACCCAGATGTGGAAAAAGATCACTGACCCATTTACCGCACTCACCGTACTGTTTGAATTTCCACTTTGGACCAACGACCCGTCCACCATCTTTGCGACCGCCGCGACCAAATGTCTTGATCTTGACCGTCTTGCCATCCAAGTCGTACATGCCGGGTTTGTAATCAAATGTATCAACATGGCTGGGACCACCGTACATGAACAAGAAAATCACATTCTTGGCCTTGGCCGGTAACGGAGGCGTCTTGACGGCCAACGGGTTCTTCCACGGCGTCGCGCCATCTGCGGCCACTGCCTGCGAACGCAAGAATCCATCGGTCGACATCAGGCCGCTCAGCGCCAGAGAAGTAAACCCACCCCCCACCTGGTGCAACAACTCGCGGCGCGGCAGGCGACCACAAAAAGTGTTTCTGGGCTGACGTTCGGGGTCAAAATACATACGACTCTACTCCAACGTTAGTCTAAATAGACGAATTCATTGAGATTCAAGACCAGCAAACAGAACCGCTGGAGCGCCGCGACTGGCTCCAAGTCAAGCTGCTCACGAAGTTCACTTAACAAAGCAACACCCTCTGCGACTTCTGGTTTCAACGCCCTGCGGCTGGTGGCCAATTCCAGTGCTCGGCGCACCTGGCCGGCCAGATCGTCGGGTCGGTCGACGATCAATCGCTGCGCGAGTTGCTCGGAGGCATCGTTCAGCAGCTTGCTGTTGAGCATCGTCAGAGTCTGGGTCGGAACGGTTGTGACAAAACGCACATCACATGTGTTATCGGTATCCGCCCAATCGAAGGACTCCAGGAATGGCTCCCGTAACGAACGTTTGACGAAGATGTAAACGCTGCGTCGGTTACGTTCCGCCGGGGACGACTTACCCCAGGCAGCACCTGGTCGGGAAGCCGTTCGCAAGACGTCGCCTGGCACCTCGGAATAGATACTGGCCCCTCCCATGCGGAAGTTGATCTGGCCCGTCAGATTGAGGATCGAATCACGAATCTCCTCCGCCGCGAGGCGCCGCATATTGTAACGCCAAAACAGGTCGTTTCCTGGGTCTGCTCGTAACGCCGCAGGATTGGATTGACTCGACGTCTGGTAGAGTCGGCTCGTCATCAATAACCGATGGACGCGTTTCAGCCGCCACTCTCCATGCATCAATTCGGTCGCTAACCAATTCAGCAGCTGAGGGTGGGTCGGCAAGTCTCCCAGGTAACCAAAGTTATTCGCGCTACGGACGATGCCACGGCCAAAGTGGTGCTGCCAAAGTCGATTCGCCATCACTCGAGCCGTCAGCCGATTCTGTTTGCTTACCATCCACTCGGCAAGGGCTCGCCGTTTGAACGTCGTGGGAGCCTTGGCATCCACAGAAGGAATTGCCAGTTGGGGCGGATCGAGAATCTGAGGCAGTCGCGGCCCCACTTCGTTACCTTTGAGACGAGGGTTTCCGCGGTTGAGGATCCAGGTCTTATGACGCCCCGCTTCACTGACCGCCATGGCAAATTCAGCCCGCTTCTCAATTTTTTGTTTCTTCAGTTCGCCCAGCGTGCGTACAAGCCGCTGATAGGACTGTAACCGTTCGGCACCGAGAATTTCGCGCCCGTACCTGGCCGCCAGAACCGCCGTCGGAAGTTGACCATCGTCTGCGATAAAGCCCGCATCAATGTACTGCCCCCCGCCGGTCTGCCGGCAGTAGATCGCGAGCGTATTGCGTCCCGTTTGCAACAGTTCGAAACACTCGGTCGTCACGTCGACCTGTTGGTAGCTGGTCACGTAACCAACAAAACGTTTGATCAGTTTGCCATTCAAGTAGACTTCGGCATCTTCGTCGTGATGAATGTGAAGTTTCACACGCCCTGGAATTGTCGTCAGGCGAAAATCCCGGCGAAGCCAGATTGCTTTCGATTTCCACTCGGTGTGGACGCGACTGCCGGGAGTACCCTTGGTGCCAAAACCAGCTGGCCCCTGCTTCCAGGACCGATCGTCGAAGGCCAGTTCAAACCAGTTGTTTGCCGGTTTTTTCACTGTGTATTTCCAGTCTGTCCCCGACTTGTCCGTGGCAGCGGGGATGAGCGCCTGCTCCTGTGGCTTCCCTTTCTTTTTGACGTTCAATTGCAGCTCAGGCTTGGCCTTGGCCAGCTTTTCCAAGAACTCGCTTTCCCAAACGTCGATGCCCCTTTGCAATTGCATTTCCTCAGCCTGACGCGTCGCCAGGCGACGTTCGTAATCCGCTTTCGCTTCCAGATCAGTGATCGCCACATGATTTCGGCTTCCAGATCCTTGTGGCGAAATATCCGCAAAAAAAGCCAACATCGAGTAATAGTCGGCTTGCGGAATCGGATCGATCTTGTGGTCGTGACAGCGTGCACAGCCGAGGGTCATAGCGAGCATCGTTTCGCCAGTCGTGCGCAAAATGTCATCGAGATAGTCGTAACGTGCCAACTCGCGATCCGCCGGGTCATCGTCCCAGATTCCGAGTCGATAGAATCCCGTGGCGATGATTGCATCCGGGTCAGAAGCAGGCAACTCATCTCCCGCGATCTGCTCTGACACAAATTGATCGTAGGGTTTGTCTGCGTTCAGTGAACGGATCACGTAGTCGCGATACTTCCATACCAGCAATTTGTTGGTGTCCCGTTCATAGCCGTTGGTTTCCGCATAACGCACGAGATCAAGCCAGTGACGCCCCCATTTCTCTCCGTACTTTGGCGATGCCAAGAGTCGATCGACTACGCGTGTCGCCGCGTCAGGCACCCGCATTTCCTCGTAAGAAAGCACCTCCTCCGGTGTCGGCGGTAACCCGAGTAAGTCATAGTGTGCCCGCCGCAACCATTGTTGCCGGCTGGCAAGGCTGTTGGGCTGCAAGCCGTGTTGGTGAAGTTGTTCATCGATGAAAGCATCGATCGGTTGGGCAGGCACAGGGCCGTGACGCCAGGCGGGCAAGGGCGGACGCTCGAGAGGCTGAAACGCCCAGTACGATCGCGTCCGGTCGTTAATCTGGTTGGTCGGCAACCCCTCATTCGGCTCGCCACGGATTTCGCGCTGGGGATTGTAGGGCGCACCGAGCTTAAGCCACCGCGCGATCAACTCAATCTGCGCTGCTGGCAGACGACCATCCGGCGGCATCCGCTCACCACTCTCACTGGAGCGCAGTAAGGACAATAAGTGGCTCTCACCTGGTTGCTCTAAATTCACCACTGCTCCGCTGTCCCCTCCGCGGAGTAAACCTTTCCGACTGGTGATGCGAAAATTCCCCTTCAATGCGCGTTTGTTGCCGTGACAGGAAAAGCAACGGTCCTTGAGAATGCCGAAGATCTGCCGGTCGAAAAACTCGAGCTTGGCAGCATCGGATAGTGGCTGGGCAACCGCCAGACTGGACACGGACCACGTCAGGACGAACACACAAGCACGTAACATTGGCTAATCGCTCCACAGACAACCCGCAAACTGAAAACAACCAGGGGGTCTCGTACAGGGCGGCACACTCTGGCCTGGGGCAATCGTACTCTCTGACTCGATCCCTGTTCAACCGAGGTTGCCCACCCGCTGAGCCAATTCACGTCCAGTTCCACAACACCATCGTTGTGTCAGTAGCGCTGCCCCCCCCGAACGTGATTCATCGAACTAGCGTTGTACAGGCTCGCGACGAAATTCGGGTAGCGGAACGCTGATCACCAGCGCAGCGACCGGATTGCGTTTCTTTCCAGGCGCGGCGGGCGAGTGACACTTGAGGCAGGAACTAAATAGGGTGATAGCTCCCGCGCGGTGCAAATGCCCCTGGTCGACCTGAACAAAAGTCCGTTGGCCGCGGGCCAAGGCGGTCGCGGCACGTTTCTCAAACGCGCTGCGTGGCTTGTGTTGCAGGCTCATCGCCGGCGTATTCACAGCCATCCAGCGGGCCTCAATATTTGCGTTACGTTTCAGACGATAAAAGACACCTTCCAAGGCACGCGAGGGGACCGGCAAAGTATCCCCATCTTTGAAATAAGATCGATGAATGACGCTGAGAGTTGCAGTTAATGTCTGATGCAATAGATCAGCCTGGGTCTGCGCGATAGCGACGGCTGAGCTCTGCTGCGGCGGTGGCTCGGGAGGTACAGACGCTGTCTGGGCAATACCTCGCTGCCAGGTGACAGCCCACAAGCACACAAGCACTGTGACAGCAAGTCTGGCCATTACGATGCGACTTGCCCTCACTGGCAACCCTTGAGCAAATGAAACCATGCTGGTCTTCCTCCATGGCGCACGCTGAAGCCACGTCGAGATCGATGCGCCACAATCGCAAGTCCCTTGATGACCCGACCCTGCCCGGGTAGCCGCCACACCAATTGGCTGAACCGGTCTACCCGTCCATTTCCCAGACCACGACCTTGCCGTGCCCAGCCGCGTAAATCCGGTTGTAATTTTCATCCACAACCAGATCGTGGATATGCATGGGAGCTTTTTCCTGCCGTATGACTTTTTTCGAGTCGAGGTCAATAAACTTGATGAAACCATTGTGGTCACCACCTGCCCCGAGCAACCACTTCCCCTGGGGATGGAAGATCAGCCGTTCAAACAACCCCTTGAACTTGTCACCAGGAAATTCGTGCGTTCGCTCGCCCTTCTGCCAATCGAAGACCTCGAGTCGTGCCAGCGCGCCGAGATGATCAACATTTCCAATTTGCCCGATGCCGCCGACAGCCAGTAAACGGCTGTCCGCAGAAAATGCCAAGCTGCGAATTCCACCGATTGAGTGGATGCGTTGCTTCGGATCCCAGGTATACATCTTCGGCGCATCAAGTTCTTTCAGCTTTTTGCCACTGGAAATTTCCCATACCACAATGTGCCCCACCTTGTCAGCTGTCGCCAGGAGCTTGCCATCTGATGAAATCCCTGTACAGAACAACATGGAGGGGAAATGGTGTGGTGTCTGCGGTTTGTGACCTCGCAATTCCCGTAGCAATTTTCCACTCTCGGCATCCCACAAGCGGCACACCATGTCGTCTGCCACTGTAACCACCGTGCGCCCATCAGGAGTCACGTCAACGCGTCGAATCCACTTCTGGTGGGCAGTGAGTGAACGCACCTGATCACGGGACTCCCGGTTCCACCATATCAACCGGCCGTCATAGCCCCCCGAGACCAACTGTCCGCTGTCTGTCAGAACCAGCCCGCTGACGTAGCTGCGATGGCCGACAAACGCCTGCGGTTTCGATTTTTCATCGAAGGCGTCGAATGAGTAGACACGCTGGTCACTGCTCCCTACATACAACTGCGTCGATTCCGGCAGGCGGGCAATCGAAAACAGAATGTCGGGGCGATCAACTTGCTTGACGACTTTCAACTTTGCGGGATCCGACATGGATCATCCTCTCAAATGAAATCAGAACAACGCTGCTTAGCAGACACTCGTTCGAAAACCCTCGGTTCACTAAACGATGAGCTACTGGTCCTATCTAGGAACTTGTATCCTGCTGGAGCAGTGACTTCCAAGCGATTCCAAACAGGCAACCGGGTTCAAACAGATAACAAAACATCCTGAGATACACAGACTACGCTAACACTTCGGAAACCGGTTCGATGCCCGGATTCGTCAATGGTAATGGCCGCGCCCCGACAAAATACTCGTGTTGGTGATCGATGCCGAGCGCCTGGTAAATCGTGGCAAACAGCTCACCCGCTCCAATCTCGCCATCCTTGACATGTTGTCCATCGGCATCCGTTTCACCATACACCGTCCCGCCCTTGACTCCACAACCAGTCAAGGAAGCGCTCCAGGCACGGGCGAAATGATCTCGCCCCAGACTCGGGTTAATGTTGGGTGTGCGGCCGAATTCGGCGAGCGTAATCACCAAAGTATCCTCTAACATTCCCCGCGACTTGAGGTCGTCAAGCAATGTGGACATGACATGATCCAACTCGCTAACCAACTCCAGGTGGGTTTCAAAATTCTGCCCATGGCTGTCCCACCAGGCGCGCGAAACCTTGACAAACGGAGTCCCTGCTTCCACCAGGCGACGTGCCACCAAAGCCTGTCTCCCAAACAACGACGGTCCGTATCGATCACGAATCCACTGCGGTTCACCCGAGACATCAAACAGCTCTTCACTCGCCATCAATCCCCGCACCCGCGCATACGCCTCGTTGTGGCTGTCCAAGGTGTTCGAGTCACGGCCAGCAGCAAAACGCTGGCTGATCAATGCGCGCAGATCCATCCGTTCCCGATGGTCGAGATCCGAAATTGTCTCCAATCGAGAGAGATTTTCAGGCTTGGTGTTCGTCGTCAAGAACATCGGCATATATCGGGCGCCCAGGAATCCAGACTGCCCCAGGGCGTTTCCGCGCCCTTCGGTCGCCGTGTAAAATGAAACGTAATCCGGCACCTTACTGTCAGCCTGGCCTAATTCACGTGCACAGACCGCCCCTAAATCGGGATAGGTGACATTGGGCTCATCCCGGCGGCCCAAATGCATCATCCGTGCCGCACTACCGTGCGACCCATCCTTCGTGTTCAACGAACGGATAATTGCGGTGTGTTCCAATCGCTGTGCCATCTTTGGCAGCAACTCGGAAATTCGGACCCCTTCCAGGTTGGTCGAAATGGCCCCAAATGGACCACCTGTGGGACGATTCGGTTTCGGGTCCCATGTTTCCAGTTGACTTGCTCCCCCTGCCAGCCAAAGCAGGATCACCCGTTTGCCACGGCGCCGCAGCTGATTCGCCAGAGCCGGAGTGCGCAGCACATCCAAGCTTGTCATATCAGACGCCAGCCCGGCAGTTGCCAACGCGGTACCGCCGAGAAAAGCACGCCGATTGACCAGATGCTCGGTAGATCCGCAAAAACCGTTGCCTCGTCTACGGGCCATAACATCGCTCCCGAAAAAGCAGTTTGTTTCTTATTCTTGTCATCGGCCAACACGAGTCCGTCTGGCCTGACGATTAATAATTAAACCGACATTCACTACTCGTCAAAAGCGCCCAGACCAATTGCCGGCACGAATCCAGCTTACGATCCACACGACGCGCCAGGTATGCTTCAAACGACTTGATTTCCTGCTCATCCGGTGGTCGATTGAGGACCGTCCAAACCGCCACCTCAACCAGTTCACGCGAATCTTCAATTGCCTTCAACTTCCCTACGAGTGAATCGCCCGAATCACTGAGAAACTCCTTCTCGACCTGCTCGGCGTTATTCATCAAGAGTGCTTCCGTTACACCGATCTGAAAACCGTCATAAGGCTGCTCGATCTGACTCGCAAAACCACGGGCGGCGTTTTCCTGAGACTCAATTTGTTTCTGCAGTTCCTCGATCTTGTCTGATGCGACAAATCGATCGGGATTCATACTGCCCATCCGCAAGGTTGTAGCATATTGATAGCGACTCAAGGGACGCAGTGCAGCCGTTGCGAACAGCCGGGCATCCGGGCGTTGCTCACCGTCGTGCCGGCTACTGCGGGCATACGCCTGGCTCATCTGCAGGCCTCGCATCAAACGTTTCAAGTCGTACTTATGTGATACGAGATCGCGTGCCAGCCAGGCAATCAGTTGCGGGTGGCTCGGTGGATTCTCAGGGTGCATCTGGTCGATCGGTACAACCAGACCAACCCCAAACAAACGATGCCAGATCTTGTTCACAATAGCCCGCGCGAAGTAGTTGTCCTCCTTGGCCTGTAAGGCCACCTCCACCAGTTGGGCTCGACGACTGAACGCCGGAGCTGGCGGCGGCTGTTTCTTTTTCTTGAGCTCTTCCAGTTTCGCTTTTTCGGCCTTCTGTTCCTCACCCGTCGGATCCTTGGACGCAGGCTCTTCAAGTACCGTACCGTTGAGAAACATCAGCGATGCCTGACGCGACTCGCCGAAGTTGGTCTTGAATTTGACCAACCCGTATTCGCGTTCCCCAAGCAACCCGCCATTGTCAAAGGTACGGTTGAAAAACGACTTCATGCCGTAGAAATGGTCCTGTGTCCATTCAGAGACATGCGGATGGTCGTGACACTTGGCACAGCTGATATTCACTCCAAAAAACACCACACTCGCCTGGTTCGTCAACTTGTCCAAGTCGGATACCCGAGTCTTGACAAACCGTAACGCCCCAGTCTGTTGGGCGTCATCATCACGCCCCAGCAGCAATTCGCGAAATATCTCATCCCAGTGCCGATTGTCGCCAAACGCCTGCAACAGGTATTCGCGAATACTCTCGCCCCCGGCCATCAACATGTGGTCAAACTCATTCGCTTGATGACGTACAAAACCAGGATCGGCAAACAATCGATCGAGCAGCTCGGCCCGCCGCTGCTGGCTGGTGGAAGCAATGAACTCCCTGGATTCATGAACCGTCGGCGGCCGCCCCACCAGGTCCAAGGTGATCCGGCGGACCAGTGTTGCAGGTGCCGCCACCGCCGCCGGAGAAATACCCGCACTAGCTAGTTTGGCTCCCAGGTAGTGATCCACCACTTCCGCAATGGTAATCTCGGGGCCCAATAACTCTGCTGTCTGGCCTGATCCCTGCAGGATTGGCAGAGTCAGCAGGGCCAGCCAAAGGGCTCGACAACCTTTCCCGATGCAGTCATTCCGCATCAAAACACCTCGCATGGGTCTTTCTTGGGGGGTGGGAATTCCAAGGCGCAAAGTCGCTCATCCATCAGCATCATACACATCAAAGGGCCTTCATTCAAGCCAACATCGCTAACCGTAAATGCCATATCTAAAAAGACTTAGGGCCATCGCTACGGTCTCGGCCACAACCGCGGTCCTGATGATTGCACCTGCCGGCTCGATGTTAACGACGGAGTCCACACAGGAAAGTCACTGCCCTGCAGCCCCCGCACGAACGACGACACACCGACTGCAACTCGGGGCAGCATCACACTTGAGCAGGTACCGGGTAGCCCAGTTGCTGGTCAACCAGATTCATCAACGGCTGGCCGGCAACATACCTGCCCAGGTTCTCGATGAAAAAATCCGCCATTTGCTGCATTCGCTGTGGCGATAGTCCCGCACAGTGCGGACTGATGACCAGATTGGGAACCTCCCAGAGATTGCTTTCCGGTGGTAGTGGCTCCTGCTCGCAAACATCAATCCCGGCCGCGGCAATGCTGCCACTCTGAAGCGCGTCTACGAGCGCGTGTTCATCCACAATGCTACCGCGAGCGATATTCACCAGCACAGCGTTAGACTTCATGTGTGAGAAACGATCGGCATTGATAAGGTGGTGTGTCTCGCTCGTATAGGGACAAGAGACGAGCACAAAATCCGATTGCTCCAGCAACTGGTCGATCTCATCGATCGACCACAATTCTGCGACCGACTCGGGTTTAGGAGGCTGGTGTAAATCCACTGCCAGAACACGCATCCCAAAAGCCGCAGCCACCCGCGAATACCTGCGCCCAATTCCGCCTAAGCCAATTACGCCCACCGTACTTCCATCGAGGTCAATCCGATCGACCGCTTGCCAATTGTGCTGTTTCTGCTCTTCCCAATAGTGAGGTACGCGCCCCGCGATAGCCAGCGTTAAACACCAGGCTTGTTCCGCAACTTGTGGAGCGTAAACCCCACTTGCGTTGCTAATCAACAGGTCTCGCTTGACCAGTTCCGGTACTAGAATTTGGTCCAACCCCGCAGACGTTACTTGAATCCAACGCAAGTGCGGCGCGTGTTGAAAGACCTCGGGAGGATGAAACCCGAAAAAAATCTCAGCCTGCTCCAATTCGGTAGCAAGCTGTTCTTTACTACTGACCACGACCTCGTTAGCGCCTGCCGCACTGCGAATGGAAGCAATCTGCGACTCGTCAAAACCGACAGGATCATAAATGACTATCTTCATGGTTGTTCACTACCTGATTAGCACGTGGCCAACAATGAGCTACGCAGTCGCTTGCGGCAGGTGGCGGCCTTCCCAGGTACCACGCGCCACAGACCGCGCCACGCGAAATCCGTGCGAATCCCGCCTGACTCTTACCAACGAGCAGACCATAATACGTCGCGACAACGCCCAGCGGTAGCAGCCTCACCCAGCAACCAGGCCACGCTGTTTTCGGCGTGCCACGTTAGCCCGCCTCTCCATCCGCCGCAGGCTGTAAGTGAATCTCAGGAATCCGCTCTGGATCGATTTCGAGATCCGGGAACTCCTCTTCCGCAGCGATTATTTCACGACAGCAATCCTCGAACTCCCTCAACAACTTCTCCAGATCGACCCCTTCGCGAAACGGTCGATAGGGTTCAAGGTATTTGCGGCTACTGTGGTAGAGCTTACGGGCGCCGCGAATATTTCCATTTCCAAAATGGTGAAGGCACACCGCGACCTGAATTAATCCCTGGTAAAAAGTGCGCGAGGGCCTCTGGTCATCCGCCCACAACTCCTCCCAGGATTCGTGGGCTTCGAAGAATTCACAGTCATTAAAAAAAACGACCCCCTGTAAGAAACGGGGGTCGTATGGTTGCGTGTTCATAAATCCTCAAACGCAGTGCAAGTTACTGGCCACCGCCGCCACCGCCGCCACCGCCGCCTTCGTCATCATCGTCGTCAACGCGACGTTGTTCACCACTCGCAAAGTTAAACGTGAAGACGTCGGTAATCGAGGAGAACATCGGCATCGGGGTAACCCGCACGTACCGTCGGTCGGCCGAAATCACAGCACTAGTAAAGAACATCGAACCTGAGGGAAGTACTGTCAGTACTGGGCGAAAACCAGACTGCCCACGCGGTCTGCCGCGGCGCAGACGACCATCTCGTTTGGCCAGTCGCATCTCGCGTTGATACGCTTCTGAGGCCAGCGAATTGTCAAGATTGCTCAACATCTGTGCAGCGATGGCACGACCTACTGCCTCTTGATCCTGAACGACCCGTGCCAACTGCACTTCTTCAAGTGGTTCAGCGCGGCGGCCTTTATCCAGCTCAAACGTCACGATTGCATCCTTGTCACCAATTTCGAGTTGCCGGTGCAGGTGATTCTGTCCCTTGGTGCGATAATTGGTATAGATGTCGATGGTCACCTTGCCAGCGGTCACCTTACCCCAGATCCGCCGCAGGAAAACCTGGTACTGCCCAGCAAACGCCTTAGAGCAAACGTAGGTCTCAGAGTAACCACGGACCGGTGTAACACCGGCACGTGCCGAGGTATCACCCAGAATTACACCACCAGAGGTCGTGCGTGGATTCCGCAAGGAGCAGATCGTGCCGCCCGGTTCCTCGACCATGACATCGATATCGGCATCACCTGTCCAAGTCACCTTCACCACACAGTCGCGGACCAAGGCGCGATTCAACACACTTTCAAACTGAGATGCTCGCTCCTGTTGACCATCCTCGCGCAACTGTTTGAGGGTGGCCATGGCAACGCGTTTGGCCTTTCTCTCGATCGCGCGATGCTCGCGAGGCCAGGCGTGGCTGAGAATCCCTTCACAAGCCCATCGTAAACCTTCGATATCGTTCAGCCGTTGCGCTGCCGCTAAACCGTGTATATACGGTTCGGGGCGAAAGTTCTGCGACGCGGCGACATCTTGAAACAGTTGAATCGCGCGTTGATCGAATCCATTGGCCGCCAGGTAGGAAGCAACCCACAATACGTCCTCAGGCGACCGACTGAAATCCACCGCCGACATAATAGCCCGCTCGATCTCCTCGGCTGGCGCCTGCACAGTACGCATCGCCAATCCTAACGCTTCGTACATCCATGGTTGCGCGAAGCCATGACGCAACGCTGCCTGCAGCACATGCACTACTTCCTGAACCTTGGCCAGAGCTTCTTTTTCTCGATCCTTCTCTAGCAAGCTCTCGGCATGATTCATTTCCAAGCGGACATTAACGCGCACCATTCGATTCACTTTTTGTCGTTCCGCAGCGTTACCGTTTGCGTGTTCTGTAAAAAACCGGTTCCAGGCAGCCGACAAAGACTCACCCGGCTGACGATCTAACTTCACCGGGGCTGCTTCTGCGGGTTCTGCAGTCACGTCCTGCGCGGTCGCACTACGTTTGATCTTGGGGCGTTTGATCGGTGCAGCAACGGCTTTCTTGGTGCCCAGTGACAGCTCTTCTTCGACAGCGAACATGCCACCACCACCGCCACCCATACCGCCACCGCCACCGCCCATACCACCACCGCCCATACCACCACCGCCCATACCGCCACCGCCCATACCGCCACCGCCCATACCGCCACCGCCCATACCACCGCCACCCATGCCGCCACCCATGCCGCCACCCATGCCGCCACCCATGCCGCC
>MDTE01094949.1_pt1 | contig 29957 bp, 27 predicted proteins | sample 811231 | NCBI WGS metagenome assembly MDTE01 (sample SAMN05326651, study PRJNA326480) | marine metagenome | isolation source: seawater | place: Indian Ocean: Red Sea | collected 2010 | reverse complement strand
TGGAATTTTAAACAAAAGGAAAAAAAAAGATGTATTAAAATTATTTTTTTTTGCAGACCTCAATATTTCCAAATTTAATTTCAATTTGGATAAGATTCCACGATTGCTTTTTCCACCTGATCTCATTAATACCGAGGTAAAATTGATGTATTTGAAACTTATATTTTTAAACAACATAAATCTTAATATCATGTCATAATCACCTGCGATTTTAAAATTATTATCATAATACCCCACCTCAAAATGCAAATTTTTTCGATAATAAATAGTTGGATGGGGAGGTATTATGCCAAATTTTAATTTTAAATTATTAAATTTAGGCATTTTCATAAATCTTATTGTCTTTTTCAGATTATTTTCGTTTACAATTTTCAAATTTGAATAAACAAAATCATAAGAATTTTTTACTATTTCGTTAGCAATATTTGCAATTACATTACTGTCATAGAATACATCATCGGAGTGTAAAAACCCTATATAGTCTCCACTTGATGACTTAACTCCCTTATTAAGAGCTTCATATAGTCCATTATCATTTTCGCTTTTCCAATAATTAATATATTTTTCGTATTTTTTGATAATTGCAGTTGTTTTATCATTTGATTTACCATCTATAATTATATATTCGATATTTTTATATGACTGTGAGATAACACTTTTAATACTATCTTCCAAATATTTTTCTGAATTCTTAGTCACAGTAATAATTGAAATTTTTGGAAATTTTAAATCTTTTTTTTTCATTATTAAAATTGAAAATATATAAATTGATTAATTGGTCTTATAAATATAATGATTAATGGAATTGTTGTTAAATAAATAATAAAGCTAGTAAACAATTTCAATTTGCTATTTGAAGAAAGTCTAGTGTAAAATTTATAAATTATCGAGGCTAGATAAGTCACTAAAAGTAATACTGCAGCAACTAAATAGAGATTTTCTTTCAAATTCATATCAAAATACTCTAGTGGATTGAATACTTTTGAATACATCGTAAGTGTTTCTCTGATGTTACTAGCCCTGAAGGGTATCCATACTATCATTACAGAAAGAATAGTTAAAAGCCATCCTGTAAGACTTGTTAGAAAAGTATCTAATTTTAATTTTGTAAGGGAGATCAATCTATAAATTAAAATTATTACAGCATGTAATATGCCCCAAAGTAAAAATGTCCAGTTTGCTCCATGCCATAAACCCATTAAAGCCCATGTATAGATTAACGGAGGAATATTTTTCTCAGTTACTGCACTAGAAATACCAGTTGAAAACGTTTTAATATTATACTTATTTGAATAGTTGGTGAGAGGCAAATATAAATAATCTTTAATCCAACTCGAAAGTGATATATGCCATCTCTTCCAGAATTCTCTTGGTGAAGTAGATGAATATGGAAAGTCAAAATTTTCTGGAAAAGTAATACCAAGTATTTTTGCCACACCTATTGCAATATGAGAATATGCACTAAAATCAAAATAAATTTGAAACCCAAAGAGAAATGCAAGCGTCCATACATCAATTGCACTTAAGTCATCTTTTGGAACCGAAAATCCACTATCTACTAATATTGCTATATTGTCAGCTAAAACAACCTTTAGGAACAAACCAAATAAAATTCTTTCAAAACCAGAAATAAAGTGTTCAAGTTTCCAGTTTTTATTTTCTCTCAGCTGAGGAATTACTTGTGATGCTCTTAAAATTGGTCCAGCCACTAATTGTGGGAAAAAAGTTATGTAAGATGCAAAGAAAAAAAAATCCTTTTCTGGTTTTATATCTCTCCTATAAATATCAACAATATAGCTTATACTTTGAAATGTATAAAAACTTATTCCTAAAGGCAAAATTATATTAGTAAGATTAAAATCTAACTCATAAGAAAATATTTTTGCTAAACTAAAAATTGTGTCTGTAAAGAAAATTAAGTATTTAAAATAAAATAGGATTAGTAAGTTAATGCCAACAAATATACTTAAGAAAATAAATTCATTCTTTTTTATTCTAAAGATGTATATTGCAAAATAATAATTTGCGAGCACAGAAAAAATAAGCAAAGGAAGAAATTCTATTCTCCAAAAACTATAAAAAATTAAACTTGAAAATAGAATTAAATATTTTTGAAAATTGGGTTTATTAAACAACCAATAAAATATATAAATACAAATAAGAAAAGTAATAAAGGTAAGAGAATTAAATTGCATTTTTTTTAATTTAATAATTTATTTAGCTTTGAGGATAGTAATTTGTGTCCATCATTTTTAAAATGCATAAAATCATACTGTTTTTCGTCAGAAAAATTTATCTGTGAACCCGAACCCCAAAACTTGTCCGGCACTAATGTTTCAAGATTGAAAAAATTTACATTATTTTCCTTAGACAGAGCTTTAATCTCATTTATAAATTCTTTATAATCATTAATATTGTAAGGCTTTGAAATGTCATGTCTAATCGGTGCAATATATAGTAATAATTCTACGTTATTTTTTTTTGCAGTTGAAATTATCTCTCTCAATGACTCCATATTAATGGAATATGAAGATTGAATTTTTTTTCTGACACTAGTGGAATTAATATCAAATACAAAATTTCTTATTTTATAGAGTAAATTATAGACTGCACTGCGTAATTCATGCCTATTACTCCAAATAACTGAATATTTTTTTAAGTTTTTTTCAAGATATTTCTCTGAATAAGAACTTAAATATTCACCTTCTTCCTGTTTTTTATTATTTTCCAAATAATTTTTTTTTTGATTGATAATTATATTTGCGGTAATGGATGGTCCTAAATTTGACTCAAATTTACTGTTTATCATTTCAAAAAAATTATCTCTTATGTCACTTTCTCTTGTATCATCATATACAAGTGAAATGATGAGTGTTTTAAGGTCTGAGTTTAAAATCAGGTTTTCAAGAAAAATGTATTTTTCTAATATTGAAATATTGGGTGCTGAGTAAGTTATCAAATATTTATTTTTTTTTAATAATTCTTGGTGTAATAATTCTGGTGCAACTAAGTCACCTTTTTTCATTTCATTTATCGCATGCAACTGTGAGTTGCCAAGTAAAACAATTAGTTCTTTGTCATCAAATTTAGCATAATCTTTAAGACACTTATTATCGATTGGACTACCACAATGAATTTTCCGATTGTTCAATATATTTGAGTATTTGACTGAGGTTTGATTATTAATTGCTAAATTTTCAAAATCAGAATCTATACTATTTACAAAGAAACCTAGTAAAAAAATAATTAAAATAAAGGTTAAAATTAAAATTATTAAATTTAAAGCAACTGATTTTTTTATAGATAAATTTGTATGCATTAGGTTCGCTTAATCATCCAGTTTTCTAAAACTAGTACGTCCATCTTAGTCCTTAAGAAAGTTTCTAACGCTTCATCAGGTTTACAAACAATTGGTTCATTTTCGTTAAAAGATGTGTTCAGCAAAATAGGTACATCTGTCTCATCATAAAATTTTGATATAAGGTTATAATATCTTTCATTAGAGTCATTGGTTACAGTCTGAAGCCTGCCTGTTCCATCAATATGACAAACAGATGGTATTAAATCTCTTTTTTCTTTTTTAATTTTGAAAACCTGTGACATATAGGGTACATCATCATCAGTTTCAAACCAATTCGAGACTTGCTCTCGTAATATTGAAGGTGCAAATGGTCGAAAAGATTCCCGTCTTTTGATTTTTAAATTTAAGATTTCTTTCATATCTCGTCTACGCGGATCACTTATGATAGACCTATTTCCTAATGCTCTAGGACCCCATTCCATACCACCCTGAAACCAACCAATGACATTTCCATCGCAAATCTCCTTTACAAGCAAGCTATTTATATCATCAAAATTTGAATATTTTTTTACTAATAACTTCTCTAATTCAAAAATATTATTTTTTTTTAAAATTTCTTCTACCTGAGAATTTGAAAATGATGGACCTATTGATGCATTGATCAACGAAAAATTTACATTTCTTGTCAAATTTTTATTTTTAATAACTTCATATGCTGCTCCGACAGACCCTCCTGCATCGCCAGCTGCGGGAGGTATATAAACTTTTTTAAATTTAGTATTTGTATAAATTTTTCCATTTGCAACTGAATTCATCGCACATCCACCCGATAGTGCAAGATTATCACTTTTGTATTCATCATAGACTTCGTTTAAAATATGAAAAAAAACTTCTTCGTAAACCCTCTGTACCGATGCCGCAATATCACTATGAACTGACTCCAAACTTTCTGATGGCTTCCTAGCAGGTAAGCCTATCAATTCGCTTAACCTTTCTTCATTAAAAAGCATATCGAATTTAGGAGCTCCATCTTTCCATTCAAAATTCATATTTTGACTTTGATGAGTGAAATATTTTAAATCCAATTCAAATAAACCTTTGTCCTTTAAATTAACCATTTTTTTCAATTTTTCTTGAAATATAGGTTTACCGTAAGGAGCTAGTCCCATTACTTTATATTCATCTCCATAGTTATGAAACCCTAGGTACTGTGTTAACGATTGATAAAAAATTCCCATTGAACTCGGGAAAGTTACCTGGTTTCCAAATTTGAAACTATTATTAGTATAGTATCCCCACTTAGTACTTGTAAAATCTCCAAAACCATCAATTGATAAACAAGCGGCCTCTTTGAAATCTGAATTAAAATAGGATGAATTAATATGAGAAATATGATGATCTATATTTATAATCTTTTTATTAAAATCTTTATTATAAATTTTCTTTAATTCAGTATTGTATTTATTTGATGACTTTCTATTAAAAAATCTTTGAAGTAAAAATATTGGATTTTGTGGATTTGAAATAGCATAGGTAAGTTTCTTTCGTAAATTTGATGATGGATTTGAATTAACTGCGATATAATCTAATTCGTCAATTTTAATATTTGCTGCATCTAAACAGAATTTAATTGCTTTTTTTGGAAAACCAGCTTGATGTTTGATCCTTCCAAATCTTTCTTCTTCTGCTGCTGCAATTAAAATTTCATCTTTTAATATACAAGCAGATGCATCTGCATGATATGCATTTATTCCTAATATATACATTATCTTTTATTAATTACTAATTTTTCAAAAACCTGTAATTGATGATCTGCAAATATTCTGGTTTCTAAATTTTTTTTACATGTTTCACGTGCTTTTATACCATAACTTTTTCTTTTTTCTTTATTTTTAATCAAAAATTTAAGTCCATTAATTATTTCATTTGTTTCATTTTTATTTATTAAAATACCATTGTGATTGTTTTGAATATATTTAGGTACGTCACCAACATTATTACTTATAATTGCTTTTTCCATGCTCATTGCTTCCCATATTGAAATTGGAGATGACTCAGCATAAGAGGTGCACAAATATATATCAATTATTCTTAAAAACGGTCTTATATCTTCCTTGAAATTCTTAAAATGTATATTTTTTAAATTATATGTTTTTATTCTCTTACTCAGTCGATTAAAGTATTTTGATTGTGTTTTTGGAACTTGACCGATAATTATAAATTCAATGTCGTCATTGTCTTTAAAGTAGTTTGCTACTTCAATAATTTTATCTATGCCTTTAACAGGACTGATATTAGCTACAGTACCGACAGTCAGTTTTTTTTTACTAATTTTTAATTTCTCTTTATTTTCTATTTTAGTATGTGGATCAAATTTACTCGTATCAACAGTAGCAGGTATTATGTAGCTGGGAATATTTGCATTAATATATCTTCCATAATAATCTTTAGATTTCGAAGATGCAAATACGTAGGCATCAGGAAGTGAAGAAAACCATTTAAATAATAACCTAATGATTTTAGGCATAAATGTATCATTTATATGCCACACAACTGGGATTCTTAAAATTTTTGCAACAATTATACCTTTTACCTGCCATACACCCCCACTAACATGAATTAAATCGAAACGCTCTTTTGATATATATTTTGCAAGAAAGAAAACCTCATAAATGAAAGATAAAAAGTAAATAATTATATTAAAAATATTTTTGGAAAGCTTATTTATATGTAATGCCTTATATTTCACATTTAATGATGTGCACTTTTTTATAAGCTCTTTACTATTTTTCTTTGGAATAACTAAAACTATATCAGCTTTATCAATCAATTTTTCTGCAAAACTAACCATTCTTATTTGTGGACCACCTACAAGAGCTTCTTCGATTATATCTGCAATTTTTATCACTTTTTCAGTATATTTTTGATAGCGGAATCATAATTACTAATCATATTATTAAATGTCCAATTCCTGGAAACTGAATTAAAAGCATTTCTTTTCATTTGCGATAAATTATCTTTTTTTATGGAGAATTCAAAAAGCTTATCGGCAAGATCGTCATGATTATTTTCTTTATACTTGATCGAATTAAATTTATCTTTAAGAACAGTAAATTCTGGTGCGTGTCTCAGTAAATTATCGTGAGTGATTACTGGTAAACCGTACCACAGGGCATGTACTAGACTAAGGCCTATATACCCTGGGTACAAAAATGCGTCAGAGATCAAGAAGTATGGGGCAAGTTTATTTTCTAAATATTCTTCTCCAATAAAAAGAATATTTTTTTCCAATTGTAAGTTATGTACTAAATTTTTTAGATACTCTAATCTTTGTCCATCCCCTATTATAATATAGTAACAATTATTATTTTTACTTATTAATTTATGAAATGCTTTGACTCCAACTTCTAACAATGTGTCAGGGTTTGACCTCAGTCGGCCACAGAATAAAAAAGTAGTAGCATTTTGCGGTAAATTAATTTCTTCTTTAAATTTTGTAAGCATATCGTCATTCCATTGCTCTTTACTTTTAATAATTTTTTCTTCATTGATTGTATTATTTATATAAAAAACGTTTTCTTTATTAAACCCAAAATCTATATACGCTAAATATTCTTCCTCTGTATAAAGAATAACGGAATCCATATATCTCATAATAGACCTTCTTATCTTGTCAAAGAATGGTGCAGGTCTAATCGATCTACCGTGACTCCACCATACAATTTTAATTGATTTCATCTTTGCTTTTATAAAAAGTGGAAGAATGCTTAAATGTCTTAAACTTCCACAAAAAATTATAACATCACCCTTTTTTAGAGACTTATCTATTTTAAGTTTAGTTTGCCAAAAAAATAAATTAAAAATACTAATCCAACGTCCAGTTTCATAGTATGTAACATTAGGATTTTCATGATATAAGACTGATTTACCAAAAGGACTTTCTTTGGAATAACTTACAATTAATTTGTAATCAGATTTATCGCTAAGTGAATCAAAGAGATTCTTACGATACTCGGTCAATATTGGTTGAAATATTTGGATTGTAGCCATTAACTATTTTTGATTTTATATAGATACCAAATTATAAATTGATATGTAACGTATACCACGATTAGAAAGCTAGAAAATATAATTAAGTCGGTTTCAATACTTCCTCTGTAGATAACCAGAAAAAAAGCTACCATAAAAAAATAGAAAATTAATATATTTTCTCGTGAGTTATTATATTGTTTATCTAGAAATAATAATATCTTTGCGAAGATAAAAAAACACAATGGGCTTAACCATAATCCAAAATTCACATAAAATTCCATTGGAAGAGAAATTGGCGCACTATTACCTGGATATGCATATTCGCCAGCTATATATGATAAATTATGAGGTTTTTCTGGCCAAATTTGTCTTGGTATCATTAAGTAAAAAACTCTTTCGAATGATAATCCAGTTAAATATGACTCTCTTATATAAATAAACAAATCATTTTCGAACAATGCTTCATAAATTCGACTAAAAACTCCAATATCTATATTTTCTAAAATATTATACAGAGAAGTAACGCTTAGCCTAGATAATCTGTCGAAACCTTCCTCCCATCCAAAAACTCTAAATAAGCCCTGGAAATAAAATAAGACTAAGAAAAAAGGAACAAGCAAAATAAAAATAATATTTCCAATTTTAATTTTATAAACATGAGAAAAAAAAATAAAAATAATAATTATATAAAATATAAAGAATCTTCTATCACCTCCTAAAAAACCAGAATAAAAAGTAAAATAAGATAAAATTAAAAAGAAAATAATATTTATATAAGAGTTATTTTTGCCTATTATAAGAGTATAAATAATTATCGACAGTAAAGCAAAATTTACATGTAAAGCAAACTTAAAAGGAAGAGTTAAGTTAATTAATAAAAGAGAAATTAAGATAAGAAATTGTAATTCAATTGGTTTATTTTTCTTTATATTATTTACAATTTGAGATGGACTTTTGATTTCAAACTTTTCAAATACCACAAGTGAAGAAATTTGAATTATATATATTATAACTCCATGAACATAGTACATATTAAAGTCAATTGTGTATGGTATTAATTGATAAAATAAATTTAAGATACTAAATTGAGCTGTAAGTGACCAGAAATTATACCGATAATAAAATAGTATAATAAAGATTAAAATTATTTGGTTAATTAATAATGGAAATAAAAATGTGTCATTAAGGTACCCAAAAAGAAAAGATATAGTGAAAAAGCCTAAAAAAAATATTTTTAATATAAAATTTGATAAATTTAGATTAATTCTTTGCATCAATCCATTTTTCTATTAGCTATAATAATTTTTTTTAAACCACTCTACAAATTGAGATACACCTTTTGAAATATTATATTCGGGTTTAAATCCTGTTTTTGATTTTAATTTTGATATGCTGGCATGGGTTTTGTAAATATCCCCAATTTGAAGTTTTAACTTTTTTACTTTAGCTTTTTTTCCAAGCTCTTTCTCAAGTAATTCTATATATTTTTTTAATCTTTCAGGTTTGGAACTAGCAATATTGAAAATATCACTAGGTATTTTTTCCTTTGAAGGTTTCTTTAATAACTGCTCTATCGCGTTAACTACATCGTCAATGTATGTAAAGTCTCTAATATGATTTCCATTATTAAATAACATTACTTCTTTTTCATTAATTATTGCTTGCGCAAATTTAAATAGAGCCATATCTGGTCTACCATAAGGACCGTAAACAGTAAAAAACCTAAGTCCAGTTGTGGGAAGCCTGTGTATATTACTATATGAATATGCCATTACCTCATTACTTAATTTTGTAGCAGCATAAAATGAAAGAGGTTTATTTTCTAAATTTTTTTCAGTTAATGGAAAATTATTACTATCACCGTAAACTGAACTTGTTGACGCATAAATAAAATGTTTGATACGATTTTTGCTTGAAATATCTAATATATTAAAAAATCCATTAATATTAGTATCAAGATACTTGCGGGGATTATCAATAGAATATCTCACTCCTGCTTGTGCAGCTAAGTGGACTACATACTGCACTTTAAATTTTTTGAAAATTGACTCAATGCTTTGATAGTTTTGAATATTAGCTTTATGAAAATAGAAGTTTTGATATGAATTTAGTATCTTTAATCGTTCTTTTTTTAATCTAATATCGTAATAGTCATCTAAATTATCAATTCCAATAATAATCGAACTTTTTTTGTGTAGTAGTTTTTTTGCTATATGAAAGCCAATAAACCCAGCAGTTCCTGTTATTAGAATTTTCATAATTAGAATTTTTAATTTAATGATTTTATCACGTTTAAATATTCTGAGCCCATTTTTTCAATTGTGAAGTATTTCTTTGCTCTTGTATTAGCATTATAAGAATATTTTTCATAGTTGTTTGCAATTATTTCTGCTGAATGTGCTATCTCTTGATAATTTATAGGTGCATTCATTTCCAAATTTTTTCCGTTGTATTCAGTTATGATCCCAGCTTCATTGCCAACAAGCTCCTTTAAGGAGCCCGTATTCAGACCAATTATTGGTATACCGCTCATAAGACCCTCAATAACAGAATTTGGACAAGCGGTATTAAAATCTAAAGACAATTGAATGCTATTATTTTTTCTATATTTATTTAAATCATTATGACTTATTAAGCCATGTACATGAATATCAGAATATTTAGACAGCTTTGTCTTAAATGACTCAGAAATATTTCCAATAAGATTAATTTTTTTAATAATTTTTTTGTTAAGATTTAAATATACTTGTTCAATTAATTCCAAATTTTCTTTTTCATTGTAATTACCCTCAATACAAATAATCTCATAATTTTCTGCTTTGGCTTTATTATTTATGATCTCATATGTACCATTATAAATGATTTTACTGGGTGATTTTATTTTTCCATAACTTTCATTCCACCAGTCCTCAGTAAATTTACTTTGATATATAATGTAATCCGCAAGATACCTTCTTATAAAACTCATTAATATATTTACTAATCTAAAATAAATAAATAATCTTAAGTTTCCAACTTTGCTTAGCGGCTTGTAGTTAATTCCATCTAGTCTGTGTATTATTTTAATATTTTTTAATTTGCACTTGATTAAAGAAAATATTTTTGAAGTCGATGATATGACAATTATGCAATCAACGTTTTTGTTAATATTATTGCAAACAGTAAAACTATTAGATCTTAAAAATTTAGATAAATTATTTTGAAACGTTGCAGGTCCACCTATTTTTGCAGGTTTATTAGGAAAACCAATGCGAATAATTTTTTTCATAAATTAACAATTTAGATAATTTTTTTGAAATAATTTATAGTATCTCTTAATCCATCATCAATATCAATGACAGGCTTCCAATTTAATTCAGATTCTGCTCGAATAATGTCTGGCTTTCTTATTTTTGGATCATCTTCTAAATTAGAAAGATATTCAATTTCTGATTTTGAGTTAGTCAAGTGAATTATTTTTTTTGCTAATTGCTCTATGCTCAATTCAGTTGGATTACCTATATTTATCGGCCCAGTTATTTCCTCTGGAGCTTTCATTAATTTGATTAGCGCATCAACTGTATCTGACACATAGCAAAATGATCTAGTAAAGCTTCCATTACCATATATTTTGATTGTCTCACCCTTTAAAGCACTAACTATAAAGTTTGAAACAGCTCTTCCATCTTCAATGCTCATATTTGGCCCATAAGTGTTAAATAATCTGGCAACTTTGATTTTAATATTATATTTCCTATGGTAGTCAAAAAATAAAGTCTCGGCGCCTCGTTTACCTTCATCATAACAAGATCTAACTCCAATTGGGTTAACGTTCCCCCAATAAGCTTCTGATTGAGGGTGTTCCAGAGGGTCGCCATAAATTTCACTTGTAGACGCCTGAATAACTGGAATGTTTCTCTCTTTAGCGAGATTTAGTGCATTTATTGATCCAAAAATATTTGTTTTAAATGTTTGAATTGGATCTTTTTGATAATTAATAGGAGATGCAGGACAAGCTAGATTTATTATACAATCAACATCAAAATCATAAGCATTTATAACATCGTGTTTAATAAAGCTAAAATTTTTAAAGTCTTTAAGTTCTTCAATCTTGTAATGATCTGTACAAGACAAATCATCTAAGCATATGACCTCATAACCAAGATGAATCAATTCTCTTGATAAATTGGAACCTATAAAACCAGCACCTCCCGTTATTAGATGTTTCATTACTAATCACCTTTTATTTCATTAATTATTATATTCAACATTAAGTCTACCATCTTCAATTCTTAGAATTTTATTACAAATATTAAGGAATGTATTTTGATGCGAAACTATTATAAATGTTTTTTCAGAACTAAGTCGTTTTATTTCATTCATAATTCTTTTTTCATTTTTTTCGTCTAATGCATTAGTTGATTCATCTAAAATCACTATATCTCTTTCATGGTAAAATGATCGTGCCAGAGATAGTCTTTGTTTTTGGCCACCAGAAATCTTAACCCCATTTTCTCCAATAATTGTCTTAGTTCCTTTTTCTTGCGTGAGTAAAAATTCTTTAAGACCAACTTTTTCTATTGATGAAATAATTAATTCTTTATCTATATCTGTTTCATGTTTTCCAAGTGCAATATTTTTTTCAATTGTATCATCTATAAAAAAACTATCTTGAGGAATATAGAATGCTTTTGATTTTATTAAATCAATATCGTTGTTTATTAATTTTCCATTATAATAAATAAATCCTTTTTTTGGTAATAGAAAGCCTAACAGGATATTTAATAGTGTTGACTTACCCGAGCCAGACTCACCGGCTATCCCAACAATATCGTTCTTATTGATATCAAAATTTATATTTTTTAAAACTTCACTTGAGTCATTTGCATTATATGAAAAAGAAATATTCTCAAAACGAATATTTTCAAAAGATGGCAATGTTGATTTGCTGTGTGTTTTTTCAAAGTTTCTAGCGTGTTTTACACTATCTTGCAGAATTGCTATTGCAGGTATATGAAAGTTAAATAAAAAAAATAGTTGCATGAGATTCGTAAATAAAGGGATCATTCTTGCTCCCAAATACATAAACATAACAATCAATGGCGCGATATTAATAAAATCAATATTAAGATTGTACAATATTTGCAACGCTAAAACTATAAACCCAATAAAAGCAAATTCTAAAAATAATCTAGGCCAAGCAGAAATAACACTTTGTTTTATGTATGCGTCTGAAAGATCTTTTGATGATTTAGTAACTTCATCTCTAATATATTTTTCGATAGATAAAGTTTTTATTTCTTTATAACCATTCATTGCTTCTATGATTGATTTAATTAGTTTTTGTAGGGCCACAACAGATTTCGATCCATATTCAAATAATCTACCTTTAAATATAAATGCGTAAATTAATCCAAGTAAAAAGCAAAAAACAAAAATTGAAGTCGTTAGAATTGGTGAGGATAAGAACATGAATACAGATAAAAATAAAATAACTGTTGTATCGCTTAATGTTTTGAGTAATTGAAAAATCAAAGATCCATATGTATATGAATATCTTTCTATATTAGAAATTATTTCTGAATTATTTTTATCAACATGTTCGATATATGGTGCACTTAAAGCACTTTCTGTAAGAGTCGTTACAATTGATGTTGCTCGATAAAGTGAAAATTTTTGCATAACGAAAATTGAATAAATACCAATAATCATTTTAAAGAGAAAAACTAAGATAAGCGTGATTGATAAGTATAAAAAAAGGTTATCATTGCTAAAATTAATTATATTTAAGTACTCAAATGAACTTAAAATTTCAGCATTTGTTTGCCCTTCGGTTAGAACAAAACCTACAATTGGCCCTACTAATCCAATTCCTACAATATCAAGAAAGGATACTATAAGAATAAGAAAATATATAAATGGAATTTTTTTCTTGTCTTCCTGAAGTAAAAATATAACAGGCTTGAGATATTTATTAAAGTAGAACATTTACTTTTATAGGCTTTGGTCAACTATTGATGACGATAAGGTTGATTTAATATCATAAACAAAGGACTTAGTTTTTAATAATTTTTTAATTTTATTTGAATTAAATTCTTTGAATTCTTTATGATCTACTGCATAAATTATGCCATCGTAATATTTATTTCTTGGTGTTTTAGTAATTATCTTTTTAAATTCAGGATTAAGTTCATTCTTTTTAATTAGTGGATCAAATAGTTTGACGTTAATTTTTCTTTTAAGAAAAATTTTGATAATTTCAAATATTTTTGAATTTCTAATGTCTGATACATTTTCTTTAAATGTGCCCCCGAAGATGATTATGTTTGAATTTTTAATTTTAATTTTTTTATCTTTTAAACCTTTTATAAACTGGTTTGCTATATGCTCAGATAATTTATCGTTAATTCTTCTTGCTGCTAAAATTAGATCGGGTTTATATGAAATTTTTTTTGATTTATATGTTAAATAATATGGATCAACACTTATACAATGACCTCCAACCAAGCCTGGATAAAAATCAAGAAAATTCCATTTTGACTTAGATGCCATAAGGACATCTTTTGTTTTAATTCCTAACTTTTGAGAAATCAAAGCTACCTCATTCATCAGGCCAATATTTAAATCCCTTTGTGTATTTTCAATAACTTTTGACATCTCTGCAACTTTGATACTCTTGGCTTTAAATGTTCCAGCAGGAATTATAGATTTATAGAGTTTATCGACTTCCTTTGCTGCATAATCATTTGAGCCACTTGTAACTTTAATGATTTTATCTATTGTCCGCTTTGCGTCACCTGGATTTACTCTTTCTGGACTGTAACCACAATAGAATTCTTTATTTAATTTAAAATTTGATTTCTTTTCAATGATTGGTACACAAATTTCTTCAGTCACTCCTGGATAAACCGTGGATTCATATATAACTAAATCATTTATCTTTATATATTTAGCGATTAATTCTGTAGCTCTAATAATATTACTTAAATCAGGATTTTTGAAATTATCAATTGGTGTCGGTACAGTAACTATATAGACATTATAATCTTTCAACTTAGATTTTTCATTGGTAACAGAAATTTTATTAATTAATTTTAACTCTTTTTTTGAAAGTATGTTTCTATCATCTTTTCCAATTGCGAGATCTTCAATAACTTTTTTATTAATATCATATCCAATACATTTATATTTTTTTGAGGTATAAATCAAAAGTGGTAGTCCTACATATCCTAGACCAATAATTGCAACTTTTTTATTAATATTCATCATATAATTTATTTTTTATAACTCAAATAATCTTCTTTTAGTCTTTTATAAATAGATATATCTACATCATCTTCTTCAGTTTTAAATGCTTTTTTTGTCCATAAAATTTTGTTTACATCAATTATAGATGAACCCTCAATGATGGCTGAACCAAATCTATATAAATCCTGCATTTGATCATTTTTTTGCTTTTCAGAAAAATCTTCTCTTAAAATTTGACTTAACTGGTCAATATCTTCAACTTTAATTACAGAATTCATAATTTTGTATATTGCCTCACCAAGAATAATAGTTTTTTTTCCTAGAGCGATACTTTCAAGGCCCGTTGTTCCTGTTATTGTAATAACTGCCTCTGATTGAAGAATGCATTCAGAGGCATTTATTTCGTAACTTGCTAAATGAACATTATGTATCCGACTCAGTTCTTTATAAAATTTAAGTGGTGTTCTCGCTCTCATACTGGGATGTTCTCTCACTAAAAGTTTCCAATTAAGAGGTAATTGACGCGATAAAGACTTAATCAAGCTTAAAGGATCATAAAATTTTTGCCCCCTAATTAAAGTTGAGGCCTCAGGTATTAAACTTAGGGGAAAATATACAAATTTTTCAGTTGGTAGATTTTTTTTGAGAAATAGATGATCTAGATTTTCACGAAGCTTTATCAGAACGTTTTCATAAAATCTCTGGTATCTGTTGGGTACAAGAAAGAAAGCATTATAGCGATCATCTTTTATAAAGCTTATTAAAAATCTTATAATATTTTCAAAATTTATCCTTTTTGTATCTTTTATTCTGTTCTGATAATCAGTCTCAATTTCATTTTTAATATTATTTTTCAAATTTAAAATATAGTTATCTATTAACGCCATACCTTCTTCAGAGATCTTAGAGGTTTGATACTGTTTATGAATAGCTTCATGATAATCAATATTATTTTCAGTTATCGACCATCTATAAGCAAGTCTTGTTTCATTTAATGTTAAATATTTTTTTTTATTGACTTTACAAAGATGATATAAAATTTCACTAATTATTGATGCTGAGGTATAAGTAAATATAATGTCTGAATTTCTTATCAATTCATCTAGTTTTTTAATTAGTAAATAAGTAAATTTTACAATTTCATTATGTGAAAGTTTTTTTTCATAAATTAAATTATGTGTATGCTGGACAAATGTTCTCTCAGCATAAGCTAATTTTGTAAGACTAAATCCAATATATTTTTCTAAATTAAAAATATCTTCATCTGAAATAAAAATATTTTCTCTATCAATTTGTTCAAGTATATGCTCAATACAATTAATGGATGTATATCCAACAACATTTTGCTTATTTAAAAAATCATAATTGTGTCTACCAAAGACAATTGAGGAAATTTCGATATCAGGAAAATCTTTTTTTACTAATTTTGCAATATTATTCGTTCTTTGCGTAAAACCAATGTAGCCAGTAAAAATACATAAACCCATAATTTACTCAATGAAGAATTTATATCTTTGTGACTGCGGTAAATGAACTGTACCATATGAAGTTTCTTTGCCAGAAATATCTTTCTTTACCCATTGATTATCTTTGATCCACCATACTCTTGGATCTCTAAAATTGTCTGCTATTTTATCAAAATAATCTTCAGTCCAACCAACATACTCAAGCCAAATTTTAAGATCTTTGGATTTTATGTGATCTCTTTTACTTATTTCATCAACCCCTTTTTTTCTTGTCATATCACCAGACCTGATATCTTTAGATGTGTGGTCTGTGCTTCTTCCATAACCAAATTTTATCCATTTCATGTAATCATGTATTCCATTTTCATAAATATCATCCAGATTTGATGCCGTTCGATATGTCCTCTCAAATTTCGTCTCCGACAATTTAAAGCCATATTTCTTAACAACTAAATCAGTATGTTCATTGGCATTCCATGCAACATAGTTCGATAAATATATACCTCTGACACCAACACTCTCAATATCTTCATCACTAGGATACATCCACGGTAATAAATCTTCCTTATTTATTTTTTCTTTGTAGTCCTTCGCAGCTTTTAAAATATCATACCATTCGAAACCTCTTATTCCATGTTCATGCCTATTTCTATATGTAAATTCAATAAAATCATCATAGGAATACATTCCTCCAATATCAGCATAACCGTGCTCGCCCCAAATCATTAAAGGAATTTTTTTTTGTACCGCTTCTTTAATCGGGTAAGTAAATATACCGCAGTGATTATGCCAATTCATATCGCCCATAATTAACATTCCAAGTCGATTTAAAGCAATTAGTGTTTTTACTGAAGGCGTAAAAAAAATATGATCGCAACCAAATACTTCTCTCATGTTTTGCACATTTTCTAAACCCGTTTTACTATAATTATTACCATTGTAGGTCACTAATAGAGGATTAAAACCCAATTCATTTTTTATAATATGAGTTTGAAAATAGCTATCTTTACCGCCACTTACGGGTATGATGCAATCATAATTATTATTCTTTGATTTATATTCAACTAATAAATTTTTTAATTTCTCAAACCTATCATTCCAATCGATTTCGTAAGTTTTTTCATCGTTAACAAGACATCCTGTACAGACATCATTATCATCGAACGTCATTTGAACAGCAGAAGCAGAGGAACAAGTACATTTACTGCAAAATTTTACGTCTGGTTTTATTACATTTGAGTTATTCATCTAACAAATAATTGATTGTCCTTCATTTTCTTTTTTATAATTGGATATGCATTTTCCTTGAAATTAAAAATGTTTCCTGCCGCTATTCCAGATAATTTTTCAATTTTTGAAATTTCTTCAAAATGTTCGTATTGACCTCCACCAGAACAGGCTATTACAGGCAAATCAACCGTATTGCAAACTTTTTTGATATTCTCAATATCATATCCTTTAGAAGAACCATCTCTATCGATGTTTTGAAGAAAAATTTCTCCAACTCCTAAATCTTCTATATATTTAACACCATCAAGTAATGAAAAATCTGATTGTATTTTTCCAAATTTATTAAAAATTATTGGATTGCCGCCATATATTTTATAATCAACTGAAGCAATTACAGCCTGTGATCCGAATCGATCAATAATATTTGAGACGATTTCTTTATTTGTAAATAATAATGAATTAATAATTATTTTATCTGCACCATTATAGATGCGGTCTTCAACGTCTTTCACGCTTCGAATTCCTCCTCCAAATGAAAGAGGCATAAATGATACTTTAGAAATAGATGAAATAATGTCTTTAATATTTTCAAAACTCTTTACATAAATATCATCTCTTGACTTAAACTTATCTCTAGTTCTACTTATATCTATGTATATTAATTCATCTACATCCCACTCATTTAGTCTACTCGCTTGATCAATAACATTTCCGATAACTTGATGAAGTGAAAATTTTTTACTCATTACGATTAAGCCATCCATTATGAATAAAACAGGCATTAGCCTTTTAATATTTTTTGTCATTCAATAAAATTTTTACAAATTTAAAAAGTTTTTTAAAAGTTTTAATCCTAAATTTTGACTTTTCTCTGGATGAAATTGCGTAGCATAAATATTCTTAAAATTAATTATTACATCAAATTCATCTTCATATTCAAGTTTGCCAATAACAACATTTTGATCATCAGTATAACAAGCATAACTATGAACATGGTAAAAGAAACTTTGACTAGGAATATCTTGAGTTAATATATTTTTTTTGATTAATTCAACCTGTCTCCATCCCACGTTTGGAACCACTTGATGTTTAATTTTCTTGACTTTACCATTAATTATTTTCAGACCTTCGCAAAAGTCATCTTCCTCGCTACTTTCGTATAGTAACTGCATCCCCAAACAAATACCTAAAATTCGTTTATTAGGTTGATCAATCAAAGATTTGATTGGCTTAATTAGACTTTTCTGTTCCAAGTTATTCATTGCATATTTGAAAGAGCCTACACCAGGAAGTATATAATTATTAAAATTATTAAAGTTGTCACTATCTACAAAATTATGTTTAGCACCTATTTTATCTAATGCATTGGCAACAGATTGAAAATTTCCTGCACCTGTATTAATTATTCCAATCATATTTCCCTGGCCAGCATAATTTGCCAATTTCCATTATTATCACAAGCTTCGTAATATATATTAACCTTATTATTAATTATTATAGCCGAGGGTTCGGAACAATGCTTTTGATCATGAATTTGATCAGGTTCTATTACCGATTCTTCACTTTTTTCGAATACTATGCCATCACTTGAAACTGCATGAAAAATTTTGCCCTTTATAGGATCGCTTGACCATCCAGAATAAAACATATGAAACTTCCCCAAGATTTTAATTATATTAGGTGCGTATATCATATATTTTTCTTCAATATTTGATTGTTTTAAAACTATATGAGTTTTGAGAACTTTTTTGAATTTTGAGTCAGTGTAAATGTTTAATAGAATCTCTGATTTCTTACTATTTGCTCTGGTATAGTATAAATAATAATTATCTGACTTTTTTAAACAAAAAGGAGTTCTAAATGAAAATTTATTACTTTCATCAAATAAAATAGGATCTGTTATTACATTCCAGTTGATTAGATTTTTTGACTCGGCCATGAAAATAGAAATAGAGTTTTGATTTCTTCCTTCAAAAAAACCAATAAAATTTTTTTCAGCTTGCACAATATCAAAAGACATTACTCTATGAGTTGCATATTCTGGACTTGTTGAAATTATTGGTGAGCTAATTATTTTCCAATCTTTGATATTATCAGATGTGGCAGAATATATATGTGTATTGTTTGGCTTTCCTTCTTTATTAATTAAACTCTTTGAAAAAAATAAATAAAAAATTCCTTTATTTTTGAAAATTTTAGGTGAAAGTATTCTGTTTGAATAATTATCTATAGATATGACCGGATTCAATGATTTTTTAAAAATTTTATTATTCATAAAATATTCTTATGAGAAAAATATATTTATATAATTTTTTAAAAATATTTCTAAATAGAATTTTTGGAAATAAATTTAATTAACTTAAGCTCTCTATTTTTTAAAGTTGAAATAGATATATTTCTGTTTTTTAATTTTAAACAAAGATTCTTTTTATAATCAGATGGATAAGACATTTTAAGATAGTCTGTAAAGTAATTGAACGAATGATGATTACTTAATAGCTCTTGATTAATAGCTCTATTATAGGAATTTTTTAAAAATGATTCAGAAGCGAATTTATTAAAAACATTCCAATAAATTACTATCTTTTCATTATTTTTCATCATTTGATTTATTTTACTTTGCTCTGGTTTTATTTGACTGTTAAATATTGATGGCCACATTCCCTGATGCAATAGTTTATGATCAAAAAGTATTGCGTCACCTGCTATAACCTCTATCTCTTTGGTTAAAAACTTTGATAAAATTTTTTTAGAGATATTTTCAAATCTTTGAAATTTATTTAATAGGGGAAATATTTTGTGAGATTTAGGCACAACTTTTATACTCCCAGCATATTTTTCATTGGAGTTTTGTAAATATATACCTAACTTTAGTGCTTTATATTTTTCACTTTTAAATTCGTTTTTGTATCTCTGAGATTGACCATCATAATGAAACGGTGTTGATTTGCTTGGGGGAAATGAATTATATTGTACTTCTAACTCGTTTATAAATAAATTTTTTCCAAATATTTTTTGCGATACTTCAATCAGTTTTTTATTTAATAGATTATTATATATTTTTGGATCTTCAAAACTTCTAGATACAGAAATTAAATCATTGGTATCTTTCGATTTAAATTTAGCTCGAATATGATTTCTTAATAAATAAGTCTCTTTTTGAGATAATGCACCACGAATAAGGACAAAACCATTTTTTTCGAAAAGACGTCTTATTTTATTCATATAACTTCTAGTAATTTGATTTATGTATATATTAATTTATTTTTAAATACTATATATAAAATATATGAAAAAAATTTGTTTCGACCTTGACGGTGTCATTTGTAACAACACTTGGGGAGATTATGAAAAAGCAATACCTAATAAAGAGGCAATTTTAAATATTAATAAACTTTATGAAAGAGGATTTTATATATTGATTTTTACTGCAAGGTTTATGGGCAGATCAAATGGAGACATAGATAAAGCAAATTCATTAGGCTATGAATTTACAAAAAATCAACTTTTAAATTGGGGCGTCAAATTCAACAAATTGATTTTAGGAAAACCAGAATACGATTTTATAATTGATGATAAAGCATATAATTACGATAATGATTGGATGAGCAAATTAAATAAAGGATGAATATATTTGCATAATAATTTTCTTAAAACTTTTTCACTTAAAAATAAAATAGCAGTTATTACTGGTGGGTGTGGTATGCTCGGTATTCAACATGCCGAAGCTATTGCTGAGATTGATGGAATACCTGTACTATTTGATATTAAAGAAGATAAAAAAGAAATTGAAAGAATAAAGAAAGAATATGGAACAGATTGTTTATTTTATCAAGGAGATGTAACAAAAGAAAATGACATTACAAACTTTTTAAATGAATTAGAAAAAAATGGAAATAATGTCGACATATTAATTAATAATGCTGCTCTTAACCCTGACCCAGCCTTAGATAATGCAAAATTAAAAAAATCATTAAACAGATTTGAGGAATTTGAGGTTAAAGAATGGTTAAAAGAAATAAATGTAGGTTTAACCGGTGCTTTTCTCTTTAGTAAAATTGTAGGTAATAAGATGGCCACTAACAAGGGTGGTGTTATCATCAATATTTCCTCAGACTTGGGGCTTATAGCGCCAGATCAAAGATTGTATGAAATAACTGGAAACGACAATATTAATCAACCTGTAAAGCCAGTTACTTACCCTGTCATTAAGCATGGTATAATAGGATTAACAAAGTACTTAGCAACTTATTGGCTTGGTAAAAATATCAGGGCAAATGCCCTCTGTGCTGGTGGTGTTTTTAACAATCAACCAGATGAATTTGTTAATAAGATTAAATCACAAATTCCTCTAGGGAGGATGGCAGGAAAAAATGAATATAAATCATCTATTCAATATTTAAGTTCAGACGCTTCAAAGTACATGAACGGAGCTTGTTTGGTGGTTGATGGAGGACGAACATGCTGGTAATTAAGGGTTATCAATAAATCATACAATGAAAACAGTCTTATTTTTTCTGAGGAATTTTGCAAATATTGATCATCATGCGCCTTATATTTATTTCTTAGAAAAATCTAAAAAATGTAAAATTGAGCTTTTGCTTACAGATATAAATTATAATTATTCAGATAATATATTTATACAGTATTTTAATAAGTCTAAAAAAATAAAAATCATAAACCTTAAAAATCATTTTCAAAACCAATTTATGATCTTTAGTTTTATTTTTCATATTATTTCTTTTTTTTCAAAGTTCTTGCCAAAAAAAATATCAATTAAAATTAATAATAAAATAAAAAAAATTAGGTCACTCAAATTTGAAAATTTTTTAATAAGTTATTACTCAGAATACATTAATGATAATTATAATGGAGTATTTGATTACAGTAAGTCACCGTCTACAGATTTTGCTAAAAAGCTCCTTAAAACTAAAGGTGGCACTTCAATTAATTTAGCACATTGGGTTTGGATGTGGGAAAATCAACTTAGAATAGATAGCATGTTAGAATTCACTAAAACGAACGAAACCGTTGGTTTTTTCCATAAATATGACAAGTGTATAATTGAAAACCAAGAATCTTTAAAAGTTTTTAAAAAAATTGGATTAAAAAAGAATAATTGTTTTTTACTTGGGTCAATCCGCTTTACAAAAGAATGGATTAATATAAGAGATAAAATAATTCCACCGAAAAAAATTCAAATAAATCCCACTAATAAAATGAAAAAAAATATTTTATTTTTTTTTCCAAAGTTAGGGCAAAATATTCATCTTGAAGAATTAAAGAGAACTTTAATTATAATATCAAACAAAATACATTTTGAAGTACTAATAAAGATTCATGATAGTTCAGATTTATACTATGTTAAAAGATCATTAGGAAATAAACTTTTAAATAAAAGTAACGTTAAATTAATTTCTACAGAATACTCCTCTAGTGATTTAATCAACTGGTGTGATGTAGCATTTAATATACATTCATCAGTTATGTTTGAGGTCCCGCTGAAAAATAAAACATTAATTTTACTTCATTATCTACATTCTAACAAAATGTGGTTTGAAAAATTAGTAGGATATTGGAAGCTGTATACTCGTGATGATTTAGTTAATGCAGTTAATAAAATTTCAAATAATAAAAAATACAAACCATACACAAAAAAAGAGGGTTTAGATTTTATGTCTAAAGTTAATATTTATAATAAAAATATTGTGAGTGATTATGTAAAACTTGCTTTACTATGAAGTTAGAAAATTATTTTGATATACTTCTTGTATTCCCTGTTTTAATTCAATATTTGCTTTCCACCCCATTGCTGTAATTCTGTCTATATGTAGTAGCTTTTGAAATGTACCATCTGGCATTTTAGAATTAAAAATAAATTTTCCTTCATAACCCACAACTTCAAAAATTATTTTCGTTAATTCCTCAATTGTTACATCAAAACCGGTTCCAACGTTATAGCAATCATATTTCAAATTATTTTTTTTCATAAGTAGTATACAGGCATCTGACAAATCTGTAACATTCAAAAATTCTCGTCTTGGTTTACCTGTGCCCCAAACTTCAACATGTTTAAGATTATTTTTCTTTGCTAAATGAACCTTATGCAATAGAGAAGGTAAAACGTGTCCAGTTTCTAAATTAAAATTATCATTTAACCCATATAAATTAGATGGCATTACAGTCACAAAATTACAACCATACTGCTTGTTATAAGAGTCACACATTTTAATACCTGCAATCTTTGCAACAGCATAAGGTTCATTTGTTTTTTCTAGTGGACCTGATAAAAGATAATCTTCCTTAATTGGCTGTAAACATTCTTTTGGGTATATACAGCTAGAACCTAAAAATATTAATTTTTTTGTTCCAACTAGATATGAATTATGAATTATATTTGATTGTATCACTATATTTTCATATATAAACTCAGCTCTTTTATGATTATTTACAAGAATTCCACCTACCTTTGCGGCTGCTAAAAAAACATATTCTGGTCTATGATTAAAAAAATATTCCTTTACCTGTAATTGATTAGTATAGTCTAATTCATCTCTTCTAGGTCTTAAAATATTATAATAACCGTTCTCATTGAGTCGACTTACTATTGAACTCCCTACCATTCCTGTTGCGCCGGTTACTAATATCTTATTATTTTTATTCATGTATAATTATGTATATAATCAAGATACTCAAATATGAATATGTTTATATATTTTGTAAATAATATTAGATATACATGCTTATAGAAAAAAATGCAAAATTCGCTCTGATAGGTCATGGATTGAACATTTTTCATTTATATGAGCAACTCCTAAAACACAAATTTCCTAAGCCAATTGTTGTTACACATGAGAAAAAATTTCATAAGAGAGATATTAGAGAAAGCAAGGATGATACTAAATTATACAAAAAAATTGAACTATTAGAAAAAAAAACCACTGTATATTATGTAAAGACACTTGATTCAGTAAAATTTATTAACATTTTAAAGAAGAATAATATCAATCATATCTTTAGCTGCTCAAGTCGATTTATTTTTAAGAAAAGTATTATTAATAAGTTCCCCAATAGAATATTTAATATTCACCCGTCTCATTTACCCTTAGATAAAGGTGGCGGAACATTTACATTTAGAATTCTTAATAATGATTTTAATTGCTCTGCATGCATTCACCTTATCGATGAGGGCATAGATACAGGAGATATAATTTTAAAAAGTAAAAAAATTAAAATAGATAAAAATAGTTTACCGTACGATTTTATTGTTACTACAAATCAAATTTATAAAGGGCTAATAAAGCAATTTGTATCAAAAATTAAAATGGGGAGCAGCTTTACTAAAGTAAAACAAAATGCAAAGAATGGAGTTTACTATCCCAGATTCTATACTGATGAGATGGGTTTTATAGATTGGAAACTTAATGGGAATCTTATACGTAGATTTATTCAAGCTTGCTCAAAACCCTACTCGGGCTCTAAATCATATATAAATGGTTTGGTGAGAAAGCAAAAATGTATAATATACGATGCTAAATTTAAGAAAGATGATCTTCAAATTCATCCATTTCTATATGGAAAAATATTCTATGAGGACAATGAAATTATAAAAGTTTTTGTAAAAGATGGCTTTTTAAAAATTAGAAAAAAAGATATTAAATTATTTGATTCAAAAATAAAAAAATTCCAAGGCAAAACTTTTTTTAATAATGACAAATCGTTACTTCATGCCAAATCATTATATCCTAATGTATTTAAATATAATTAGTGTTACTTTTTAAGTTGCTTAATAATTCAAGTGTCTTTAGACCATCGTCAAGTATAACCTCATTTTTAATACCCTTGGAAAGATTGTTAATATATTTTATTTGATCTAAGAATAATTGATTTCGTTTAAATTTTTTTATTATAAAATCTTTCTTAAAATTATTAATTCCACAAAACGTGAGACTATTTTTGTTTAAGTCTAATTTTAAAGATCCTTTATCTCCGTAAATATTTATTAATCTTTCTTGATTAATAGATGTAAATGATTGATTTATTTGTACTATAAAATTCTTTTTTCTTAACTTAAAATTTATTATATGACTAGCAGTATCCTCAACGTCCATTTTATATTTACTGAGTTGCCCTGCAAATGAAAATGATGTAATTGGCATTCCAAATAGCCACCGTACTAAATCAATCTCATGTGACTCTGTTAAAATTACACCACCACCCATTTTTTTTTGTGATGCATATAGTTTTTTGTAGTTTTCATATTTATGCCACATAGGCATTAATGATTTTATATCTACTGATACCATATGAATATTTCCCAAAAAATTTTTATTTATTAATTTTTTAAGTTTAAGCACACCAGGGTTAAATCTTTGCATATATCCTGTTAAAAGAGTTACGTTTTTTTTATTAGAATATTTTATGATTTTTTTTGCTTCTAATAAATTATCAGATAATGGTTTTTCGACCAAGATTGGCTTTCCAAGGTTAATTAATGATTTTAAGTTTGTAAGATGTTCGGATGTTGGCGTAGCGACGATTGACCAGTCTAACTTAATATCTTTGATGAGATCTATATTTTTTATGACCCTAATGTCGTATTTTTTTATAATATCAACATTCTTATTTAAAAGAAGGTTATCTTTTATTTCGTATTTTACAGATCCACTCCTTAAAGCATATATAGACGATTTTTTAAAATTTTTTTTTATTAGCCGCAGGTATCTTTGGCCTATACCACCAAGGCCTATGATCAATACATTCACGATAAATAATTTTCAATGAATTTAATATATTCCTTCATTACCTCAATATAATCTTTTGGGCTATCAGTGTGTATATCTTGTCTTGCAGATTGAAATATAAAATCGTTAGAATAGTTAATTGATTTGAGCGCACCAAACACTCTTTTAAATTCAGTATCCCCAGTTCCTAATGGAACGGTAGTACCTCCAATTACCCTATCTTTTATGTGAACATTGATAATATATTCACCATATTCGTTTATTTCTTCGATTGGATCATAGCCAAGGGATGCACTATTGCCCATATCATAATTTATAAAAATATTCTTATTTTCAAAACTATTAATAAATTTCTTAAAATGTTTTGGGTCAAGGTCTGTTTCTAAACTTATCTTGATATTCGAATCAGATGCAATATCGATCAAAGGAGATAAATTTTTGACAACTTCTTGCTTATCTTTGTCATTCTTTATTGAAGAGCTGTCAACAAAAGGAACCTCAATTATTGGAATTTGCGCCAACTTACATTGACTAATTAAATTTTTAAAAACTTGAATATTCTTGTCAATATCAGATTGTTTCTCTTTAAATATTTTATTTACCATAAAATAATCAGCAACGACTGAATTAACTTCTACGTCATATTTCTTTGAAAGACCTTTAATTCTATTTATGCCTTTATCATGAAATAGAGCATTCATATTGTAGTTAGGGAATTCAAAGATCCATTCAATACATTTTAGATTAAGCTCAGCACAATACTGAAATTCTTGCTCCCATGTTTCTGCTGGATAGTGCTGAATTAGATTATCTTTAGAAGGAGATAATCTTCCCTGCATCACACCAAATTTACCTTTAAATTTACTCATTTATTTTTTGTAATATAAGAGTTAAAATCTGCAACTTGCCTAAAAACCGGTTGGACGGTTTTTCCCTCTAGATAATGTGAAATATTCTTACCAGAATCGATAATCTTTTTTAAATCAGCAAATATCTCATCAAAGGCATTAACAGTTTTATAGATATCTTTTTTTTTATGACTCCATGAAATAGCATGGTATGCAGCCCACAGAATTCCTCTTCTAATAAGTTCTTGTTGAATATATGTTTTAATTTCAAGATCATTATATTTTTTATTTCCTTTTACAGCTAAAATTGAGCGACAAGGAAAACCTATACATTCAACGAAATCTAATAAATCATAATTAGTTACAGAATTATTAATTCCATCTTTCAAAATCTTACCAACTTCATCTAAATGGTTTGGTACTTTAAGTTTCTGTATTTTTGGAATGCAGACATCAGCAGCTGCTAATCCTATGCAGTCACCTCCATATGTAAATGAAAAGAAAGTTTTGTCTAAAAGCTTCATATATTTCTTTTTCCCAACTATTGCAGATAAGGGAACGGCGTTTGATATAGCTTTAGCAAAAGAAGATAAATCTGGAGTTACTCCAAATAATTCTTGTGCACCACCTAAGCTAAATCTGAATCCACTTATAATTTCATCAAACATCAGCAATGCACCATGCTTTTTTGCAATTTTCTGCACCTCATGTAAAAAGTTATTTTGGCACTTTTGTTTGCATAAAATCTTTTTACAATTAATGCTTCCATAACATTTTGGTGCCGATACTGAAACCGGCTCCATTATTACAATTGCAATTTTGTCTGGATATTTCTTAAAAATTGCCTCAAGGCTGTCGAGGTCATTATAATTAAATGAGTGTGCCAATTTTTTATTAAACTCAGGAATGCCTTGGTTTAAGTCAGTATTTGCAATAAACCAATCATGCCAACCATGATAGCCGCAGTATGCTATGTGATCTCTTTTTGTAGCAGCTCTTGCTACTCTAACACCAATCGTAGTTGCATCTGCTCCGTTTTTACCGAAGCGCACCATCTCAGCAGAGGGAATTACATTAATTAATTTCTTGCTAACCTCGTACTCTAATTCATTCATCAAGCTAAATGTTGAGCCCTTTCTTAATTGCTTGATAACTGCATTATTTATATCTTTGTCAGAATATCCAAGTATCAAGGGGTGACAGCCCATTACATAATCTAGGTACTTATTACCATCAACATCCCAAACATAAGAACCTTTTCCACGATCTAAGTATTTTGGTGCAAACCCCTCCGTAAACTGAGTTACGCCTTTACTAAAAGTTTGACTTCCAGACGGAATAATTTTTAGAGCTTTATCATAAAGCTTATTTGATTTTTTAATAATTGGTTTTTTTATTTTCATGGTGTCGTTTCCATTTTATATAATCTTCTGGAGTATCAATTTCAATGAGTTCTTCAGATGTTTTATTATCAAGAATGATAGGGTATGTCTTAGAATTAATTAATTCTGCATTAAGTTTGGCTAGTTCACTTACTCGAAAACAACATATATAGTGATAATATCTTAATGCCTCAGGTAGATCTTGCCTTCTGGAAATATCATTCTTTATATATTGAGACAGTTTTTTTGACTTTTTGTTATACCTCCAAAAGTTATATGGATGTATATCAGGTTTTACAAAGCTTAATATACTTCCAACTTTATTATCTTTCATAATTTTTTTTGCATCTTTAAAGTCTTTGATATTTTTATAAGTAACAGGTATGTAGAAAAGCCAAATTATATCTGTTTTATTTAAATTCATATCTGAAACCATACATTGAATTGTGGATTTAATCGAAGAGTTAGATCGTGATACACTTATTGGACGATGATGCAACTCAAAGTTATATTTCACTGCTTTTTTTTTAACTTTTGAGTCATTTGTAGATACTATTACTTTATCAAATAACTTATTTTTATATAAGAAATCTGCAGTATATTTGAAAAACTTAGAATTTTTTCCAGGAAACCCTTTACTGCCCTTTCTTGCTGGTATGAAAGCTATGTGCTTAGTCATTATGAATGATTTATAAATCGAGTGGTTTTAACTTTTCACGAATTTTTATTTCTTCGTCCAAGATAATTTTGCTTCCATCGCCCATTGCACTCTCAACTATTCTTACATAATTGACTAATAATTTAAGACCTCCAATTTCAAGTGAAGCCGCTTGGTCAGAACCATACATGGTTCTATCAATAGTAATGTGTCTTTCAAGAGAAGAAATTCCTAAAGCAGCCGCTCCGACACTTACTGCTCTTCCAACTTCATGGCTACTTAGTCCTACGTCACATTGATACCTATTTCTTAAAGTATTTATCATTTTAAGGTTTGCATCACTGTCTTTGGTTGGATAAGTGCTAACTGTATGCATTAATTCAAAAGGACACTTTCCTTTTTTAAATCGATCAACTACTAAATCAATCTCATCTAATGTATGCATTCCTGTTGATATGAAAGTATGCTTCTTTTCTTCAACGATTAAATCGATTAAAGGTAGGTAAGTTAACATTGCAGAAGCTACTTTGTTGTATTTACAATTAAACTGACGCAGAAATAGCTGACTGTCAGTATCCCAAGCCGATGCAAACCAATGAATACCCTTTTTAGTACAATAGTTGTCTATTTCCTCATACTGGGACTTATTAAATTCTAAACCCTCTTTTTGTTCTCTCTGCGTTGTGCCCCAAGGACTTTCTCTTGGTGAGTCAAGTAAATCTTTTGAGTACACTTTTTCAATTGTTCTTTTTTGAAACTTAACAGCATCTAGTCCACTTTCATGACAGGCGTCTATTAGTCGCTTTGCGATTTCTATATCGCCATTATGGTTAATACCAACTTCACCAATAATTTTTATTTTAGAACTACTCATTTTAAGATATGCTATTTTTAGCAGGAATTATTAAAATTCATAGACAAATAAAATCTAATAATTAATTACTTATTCTCTATTTCCTATTTTCTTTGCAGGCAATCCAGCATTAATGGAAAATTCCTGTGTGTTTTTTGTTACTACTGAATTTGATGCAATTATAGACCCACTACAAACGTGCACTCCTTTTAAGAT
>MDTE01069217.1_pt1 | contig 29960 bp, 29 predicted proteins | sample 811231 | NCBI WGS metagenome assembly MDTE01 (sample SAMN05326651, study PRJNA326480) | marine metagenome | isolation source: seawater | place: Indian Ocean: Red Sea | collected 2010 | reverse complement strand
TTTCGTCATGATTTGCGGATCCGTACATAATTGCGATTGACTGACCTGCTCTAATCGTTTGACGATGAATCGTTGTATCTTTGGAAGCTACGCGTCCCAGAAGCTGTATTGGTGAGTCCCATCGGAGCATTTCTTCAATTGCAGAGGGCAAAAGACTCGCATCCGCGATGAGCATTAACTGCTCATTAGGTCGTTTTGCAAGATAATAAATGGCATTAGATATCGCATCAATCGTAGCCTCTCTTCCAGCAAGTAGAATTTCCATTCCAAAGCCTCGAAGCTCCTCAGTAGACAATTTACGACCTTCAATTGTCAGTTGAAGAATCTGAGAGAAAATATCGGTTCTGTGCTGGCCCTTCCTAGATTCAAATATAGTATCGACGTAGCTCTGTAGTTCAGTACGTGCTAATTGGGCAGCTTCTGGATCCTGAACCCTTCCAGCGAAGATAGCTTTCGCCCAGGTTATCCAACGATTTGAATCACTAGCGGGCAATCCAAGAAAGACCGCTAGAAATTGCGAAAAGAACGGTTCGGCGTAGTCTTTGACAACATCACATCTTCTGTTTGGTAGCAGATTGTCAATTATGTTTGATGCAAGGTGCGTTGCCTTGCCATTTAGTTTATTGACATTGCTCTTTGTAAAATAGTCAGCTATAGCTGACCTATAGTGTGTATGAAGTGGTGGATCAACCTCGATCGGAATAAGTGGTGCTGGTGGAGTGCGGGATGTATTCGGTATTGCGACTCTTCCAGGATAGCTAGACGAGAACGTATCGGCATCTAACAGTGTTTGGCGTACATCATCGTATCGAGATAAGAGCCAGAAACCACCATGATTTTCCGTATGGCAAGCTGGCCTATTGTCTCTTAACTCACGATAGATAGTATAGGGATCATCCACAAACTTCTTAGAATGATGATCGAAATCTACATTCTTTGGGCACTTCATAAGGCCTATGATACTGTACTAGAGTAGACTATGACCAGGTTTGAAGTTACCCATCTTCCATCATTATGGGTATCGAGCGAGGGCTACAGAGCTCTAGTAAGCCTCTCCATCATGATCTCTTCAAATCGATGACCATTGGCCTCCATTGTAACTTGGACGGTCGGAGACTCTGCGCTCGGATAAAGATAGGGGTATTGACCGCTAAGAAACTGTGATGCGTCGAATCGCATTCTGACAATATTGAAGAGATTACTATCGAATACAAGCGCCAAGGTAAGTGGATCCCACATTACAGCTCCCTCGCGACCTCGGTATTGTAGCTGCCACTGGACCCATGGTCGAGCTGTAGCAGCTAGAAAGTCGTGATATGGCGTTCCCACGTTCGCCATTGCATCCACATGAGACATTCTCAATAGGCTGCTCAAGCATGTCTGGCTTGTGACGAATGTAAACGGGATTTTTGACTGAGCGACAATAACCGTTGCTTCGGGGTCATACGTATGATTCATCTTTATCACGTATTGCCAAATATCGGGATCATCGAATTCGGAGGTCGCGGTTGATGCCCACCATGGTTGCCCGGTATCTCCGCCCATATGAATTACCTCCTTAACTAAGGGTGCAATTCCAGGATCAACTAGTAATGCAAGAGCGAGGTTTGTGTGAGAACCCTCTTTGACTATTACTACTTCATTAGGATGCTCACGCACACTTTTGATAATAAATTCATGAGCTGGAAGTGATGATTTCGGAATAGTTACCGCAGGCAGTGGAGGAACATCTTTCCAAAGAAATCCATAATTGTGTGTCCAGCCGTCAAGGAAGTCAAAGTTCGCTGTGACATCCTGAAGAAAAGGCAGCTCTCTACCTTCGGCAACAGGAATATCGTCTCGACCGGCAAGCTGCAGGATCCGCAACGAATTCTCTGTTGATTCAAAGGTTCGGCAATTTCCCGCACAAGTTGTTATACCAATCAATTCAATTTCAGGCGACGCCAACGCTAGAGCAATTGCTAAGCCGTCATCAACATCGCGACATGGTATTCCTGTTGCTGTATCTACGTCGAGGATAACTTTAACTGGTTTCACCGTCGTTATTATCCTTTGGGAAGAATCCAGATCTTATCTGCCGGGAATCGAATTGTAACATTGCTACCATCTGGAAAAGATTCTTTAGTGTTGGCTTCGGCGATGACTTCAAAACGAAAGTCATTAACATCAATTTTATACTTTGTGTAAGTGCCTACATATACATGAGAATTTACCCTAGCTGATATAGTATTGTCCCCGTCATTAGTGGTGCCGAATTCGATATCTTCAGGTCGAATACTTAACACACCTGGGCCAGTGTCTAACGAAGATCTTGGAGCGGAGAAAGCGCCAAGTTCGGTTGTCATTTGGTTAGCTGCATATTCACCATCTAGAAAGTTGACACCACCGAAAAATTTTGCTGCTCTAAGACTCCCAGGCTGGTTATAAAATACATCAGGTTCGTCATATTGTTGCAATACCCCCTCGAAAATCAATGCAATCTTGTCAGCTAGCATTACTGCTTCTTCTTGGTCGTGGGTAACAAACACAGTGGTAATGCCCATTTTTCGCTGAATATCGCGGATTAGTTCGCGCATCTCGTCTCGAAGATGCGCATCAAGATTACTTAATGGTTCGTCTAGGAGTAGCACCTTAGGCTCAACAATTAGCGCTCGGGCTAGCGCAATACGTTGTTGTTGTCCGCCGGATAATTGCGATGGTTTTCGGTTTTGAACGCCCGGAAGCTGGACCAGCTCCGGCATCTCTAGAACCTTTTTTTCAATTGTGGCTTTATTCATCCTGGCCATTTTTAGTCCAAAACCAACATTTTCCCCAACACTCATGTAAGGAAAGAGAAGGTAGTTCTGGAAAACCATTACTGCGCCACGTCGCTCAGCTGGAATTGCTAAAACAGATTTGCCATCGAATAGAATATCGCCGCTAGTTGGAGTCAATATACCGGCAATCATTTTCATTGCAGTTGTTTTCCCGCACCCTGACGGGCCTAAGAGGGCATTAAGCATCCCTGATTTGATGTCGAGGTTAAGACGATCTAGCGCTGGTTTATCAGTATTTGAGTAGGTTTGGCTAAGTTCGTTTAGTACAAGGTGTGTCATTATCTTCCTCCACCTAGACCGCTAACGGCTGCATTTTCACCAGTTAAATATCTTGAAGTTACAAAAAGTACTATTAACGCGGGGATCATAAATATGATGCTGAGAGCGCCTGCTACTGGTCTGTCACCCGATCGTGCAAAGTTGAATAAAAGCATTGCTAGCGTTTGGACTTTCCCCCCACCGATAATAAGTGTTAAGAGGTACTGATACCACGATAGCAAAAACGAAAACAGTGCGGCTACGACTATGCCTGGAAAGATCGCTGGCCATGTGACATATCGAAAATTGCGAATAGGATTTGCACCGAGCACCCTACCCTGCTCTTCAAATTCAGGGTTATAGTTAGAAAAGACGCCCCACATCACCATTGTGGCATAGGTTACGGAGCTAATAAGATGGACCAGAATGACTCCAACAAGTGAGTTTGCGAGGTGATAGCGTAGAAATAGCCCATGAACGCCAAAGACTGAGGCTAATCCGGGGATGATTGTTGGTGCAAGAATTAAGAACTCCATAAATCTTTTACCACGGAATCGATATAGTCCAAGTGCACGCCCGGCTGGGATAGCGATAGCCACCGAAACAACGGTTACAACGACAGCAATTACTAGAGAGTCAATGGTGGCATCGAGGACTCCCGAAGACGGTTTTAGCAAATAGAGCCACGCCCGAGGGCTCCAAACTTCTGGCAATAGATTTGGAAATCGCCATCGGAGACTAAATGACCAAAGCCACAATGGGATAAATGGTGCAACAACCCAGATTATAATCATTGTCATTGCAAACCAGCGTATGATGCGATTCATGCTAACCCTGCTATTAGATTTACTAGAACTAACCATGGGACGTGCTTCCAATGGAGGCAGTTGAAAAGAAATTTAGTTTCATAGAGATTTAACCATCAGAACGGACAAACTTACGGTTGAGCCACATATAGAGAAACACAAGAACGGTTCCGATTGCTGCTATAACAAGTGCCTGCGCAACTCCAATCGGATGATTTCGTAGGTCATAGTGCGTGTAATCTTTAACTGCTTCAACTGCTAATACTGCTGGATAGGTTTGACCGAGAATCGCAGGTATTACAAAGTCTCCGAAAAAGAAGGCCATTACTGCGACGGAAACGATCAACACGCCCGGGAGAACGAGCGGTAGTAAGACATACCGAAATCGTTGCCATCGATTTGCGCCCAGTGTTTGGGCAACAGCTTCGTAATCCTCTCCGATCGATTGTAATATCGCTAAAACGATGACGCCGATGAAGGGCGTTTCTTTCCACACATATTCAATGATAATACCTATGGCCCAAGGGTCATTTACTATGATTGGGAATTCTGCAGGCATGTCCATCCACCCAAGGGCATGGCCTATTCTTGCAAAGAAGCCGCTTTGGGAAAATAGGAACAAGATACCGATCGCACCGACTACGTGCGGAATCGGCAGATTGAATGAGAATAGAAAGGTAAAAACCTTTTTGCCTCTAAAACTTTGACGTAAGACCAGCCCAAATGCTAGCGCGCATGCGACAGAGAGCAGCGTAGGCGTAATGGCGACATGCAAAGTCAATAGAAGTGATTTGTAGAATCCTTTGTCGCTGAAAATCGCTCTATACGCATCGAAATTCGGATCGTTTAATCCGATAATCGGCATGTAATTCAAACTTTCTGCAATACCGAATCCGAGCCCTCCAAGAAAGAGAAAAACGACGAGTATTAGGGCGGGACTGAGTAAAATCCAAACTTTTCCCTTGCTATAGAATCTTGCCCACCAAAGGTACATCGATGCTTTCATATATTATGTCTTTGTAGTTCGTGTCGACCTTAAACGTAACAAGCACTAACATCATAAACAAGCAGTGGGCGTACAACTACCCACTGCTTGTTAATATATACAACAAAGAGCTCCTACTGTTCTACTACATACTTCTGCCAGCCCTCTTCCATCAATTTGATAATTTCCGTTCCTACTCCAGGAAGCGCTTTGGTCATGTCTTCTGGCGTAAGTGCACCAGCACCGAAATCGAGTGCACGAAATCTTGCTGCTATATCGGCAGGCAATAGATCAATAGAAATCGCTGGAATATCGCCACGTGTTGCTGGGTCAGCATAGTAAAGCTGTACCTCGGGGTCTTGTAGCTCGTTGGCAAGGACAAGTGCGCCCGCCTTATTGGGAGAATTTGCCATGATTCCTACGTAATGTGTGTCGGAGACCGTCCCATCATCGAAGACCATCGCGGTGGTAGATGGTGGGAAAATTCCTTCGCGAGTTCGCGATGCTGCAAGAAATGCCCCAGTCGCCATCCCGAAATCAACTTCACCGTTTGCATAGAGCTCATCAAGGGGGGCGCGATCCAATGGATAGGTCGAGCCTTTTCTCCACAAGCAAGGTTCAATCTTATTTAACGCATCCCATAACGCGGGTGATTTTGCATCCCAATTGGCCTTCATTGCAGGTGTATATTCACCGATCCATTGGTCTACACCACCGGTGACTCTATAGAAGATTTCCGTGACGAAGCGTCGCCCGGTAAATGTTGGTAATACCGGATATGTAAAGCGGCCTGGATTAGCGCATATCCAGTCTAACAATTCATCAACTGTTCCAGGGGCGTTAGCCACGTTGTCCGAGTCATAGAAGAGGATGAACTTGCCATGTCCCCAGTGTGATTCATAACCTTCAACTGGGTTACCGAAATCTTGAGTCCAGCCGGGGTTATCAGCTGCAATATATTTTGCGTTTGGCAACTGAGCTGCGTATGGACCAAACAATAAATCAGCTTGACGTAGCGTGTAGTAAGAATTCCCATTAATCCAGATCATATCGATAGAACCGTCATCAGTTCGACCTGCATTAAACTCACCTATTACCTGGTTTACAGCAGCCATAGTTGACTCGATCAGTATACAATTGATACCGACATTGTATTTATCCATTAAACGGTTATGCAAGTATTCGCACACAAAGTCATTATGCTTAATATTGCCACCCCAAAAATGAAATGTAACAGTTTGACCGCTCGCTTCGGCAAGAACATCGTCCCAGTTCATGCTGCTTGTTGCTCTGGTGATAATGGGAAAATCCTTGTCGACGGTCTTCCCGCTTGCAAATACTGGCGCTGATATCGCTAAGACTAAAGCGCCAATTAATAACTTAACTTTTAAAGCCATCATGATCCTCCTTGCAAATACTTAGTAAGAATTAGATTACGTCAAGCACTGTACTTTGGTTAGAGTGCTCGAGTTGATCTATTTTAACCAATATCCTTATTTATTTACTAGAAAAAACGAATTAAAAGAAAATACACATTAATGATCATATTCTTTTGATTTATTGACTATTTTCATCTGCCGGCATAATATTTTGACCGACTGATACCATCAAAGTTGGTTTGATGCCACCATTCCTGCAGTGTTTAAGAGCGCAATTGTCAATTTTGCTTCGGGTTGTTTGATGATTGTTAGAGTCATAATTACTGAATAATAGTCTAAATCATAGCTGGACTGTATTATATTATGACTAGTCTAGGAGGAGGAGAAATGTCTGATATTCAGCCGGAGGATCTAAGGGTCCTAGCAGAATGGGATACGCCTACTATCTGCAACGGTTTAGAGGTTATCGATGCCACTTTAATCGCGAAGGGCTTCACAACTAAAACATTGTACTGCGCTAGACCAACAATGGCTCCTATTGTAGGTTTTGCAAGAACCGCAACGATCCGTTCGCGAAAACCGACAACTAGAAACAGCGAAAGCCAGAGGAAGATGCAGGCTAAGTATTATAGACATATGGCTGAACCCCCTGGCCCAACGATCGCAATAATTCAGGATATTGACTGCCCTTCTGGCCTAGGCGCATGGTGGGGTGAAGTTCATACGACGGTGCATAGAGCATTAGGTGTTGCGGGTGTAGTTTCCAACGGTTCCGCACGGGATTTAGATGCGAATACAAAGGATTTCCAATTACTGGTCGGCTCGATCAGTCCATCCCACGCACACGTTCATGTGGTTGATGTAGATTGTGATGTAGAGGTTTGTTCTATGGAGGCCAGCCCTGGTGACATTATTCACGCTGATAAGCACGGTGCAGTTAGGATTCCACCCGATACCATCCGAGAGCTGCCCCAAGTAATTAAGGTTCTAATGGCAAAAGAGAAGACTATTTTAGACGCAACTAAAGAGCATGATTTTAAAGTTGAACGATTATTAGAGGTGATGGGATTGCAGTGAGGCCATTACTAGATCCCAATAATTATCAGCTGGCAATCAGCCCAAAATCAAAATGAAATAATGCTTCTAGCAACCTCGCCAGCAACTAACGCTCTAAATGCATCATTGATGCGGTCGAGTGGATAGCTTCTGCTGATCAGCGGATCTATTTGTATTTTTCCATCTAGATAGAGTTTAGTCAGTAGCGGAAGATCTACCCATGGGCGAGCACCTCCATACCAAGAGCCGGTAATTGTTTTCTCCCCCCTGGGAAGGGAAAGAGCGTTGATCGAAAACTCCTTTTGCTCCGGAGCCATTCCAACCATTACTAGTGTTCCACCAGGGCCGAGCATGTCATATGCCTGACGGACAGTGGAAACATTACCTACAGCTTCAAAAGCATAGTCTACCCCTCCCCCTGATATTTCAACTACTTCTTTAGTTGCATCGATTTTGGATGAGTTAATACAGTTCGTAGCTCCAAATAATTTTGCATATTCAAGTTTATTGTCTAGCATATCCACCGCAATAATCTTTCTGGCTCCTCGGAGTGCAGCCCCTTGAATAATATTCAATCCTACACCTCCGCATCCAAGAACCATAACGGTTGCCCCTGCAGAAAGTTGTGCCGTGTTTACCACAGCGCCAATGCCGGTCATAACCGCACAGCCAGCTAGACATGCTTTGTCAAGTGGCATCTCGTCCGATACAGGCACGGCTCCTGACTCAGGGACCACCGCATATTCAGCAAAACATGCGGTTCGTGAGAAATGATGTAGGATCGATCCATTTTTACTGAGTCGGCTAGTACCGTCAAACATCGTATTTCTTGGTGTTGCAATGCCATTACAAAGCACAGGCCTGCCAATAACGCAGTAATGACAGACGCCGCAATTAGCGCGGAAGTTAAGAATAACACCCTGACCAGGAGAAACACGGGTTACATCTGGCCCTATTCGTTCAACGATACCAGCGCCCTCATGCCCAAGGACTGCTGGTAATGGATGCTGCCATTCACCGTTAATAATATGGTAGTCCGAGTAACAGACGCCTGCCGCAACCATGCGTATTAGCACTTCACCAGACGCTGGTTCAGCAAGGTCAATAGTTTCAACTACAAGCGGTTGGCCAGTTTCATATAATATTGCTGCGTTAACTTTCAAGATGGTATCCTCCGCATCATTAAGTGTGTTCGCGGCTTGTCTAGATTGCTCGTAAGCGAGGCAACAGCTCTTTGGAGAGCAATTCCATACTTTCGAACGAAAGCTCCGCAGGCATTCCGGCCCAGTGAGTTCTAATTAATAAGTGATTAATTCCAAACTCTTCCCAGTATGGTCGAAGCTGGTCATAACAGTCGTCAGGCGAGCCCAAAATAAATCGATCGCGCGCTAAGTTACTCAGCGTTTTCGCAAAGTTTTCATTATCGGGCATAACTTTATCTTGGCCCCAGCGTCTGTAATCGTGATATTTTCCTTGTAAGAATGGTCCAGCTTTCTCGAGAGCAGATGTACGATCTTTTGCACAATATACCTCTTTCAAGATCGGAAGTTCACTCGGAAAGTTTTTGCCAGCTGCTTCCAAAGCGGCTCGGTAAATTCTCATATGTCGTCGAATAGTTTTAATAGTCGAATGTGGATTAAGCATCCATGCATCACTCATGCGTGCTGCTCGTTTTATTGCAGCTTCGTTATTTGCTGCAATCCAAATAGGAGGGTACGGTTCTTGAACAGGTCGAAGATTCATTCGCACATTATCTAGAGAACAGGTCTCCCCGTTATGAGTCACTGAATCTTCTGTCCACAACTTACGAATTAATGTTAGATACTCCTCGAAGCGCTTGGCTCGAACTCCCTTTGGTACTGCGAACGCGTTAAATTCAACAGCGCGGTATCCCAAACCAACTCCAAAAACTAGACGACCCTTCGCAATAATATCTAAGGTAGCTATCGTCTCAGCGGTGTAGACTGGGTTATGCAAGTTAAGCAGCAGAATTCCAAGCCCGATAGTTAAATCTCCAGCCTCTGGAATTAAGCGAGCTAGGAAAGGAACAACTTGAAGAGCCTGATTATTACCTTCGTTTAGATAATGCTGGCCCGAAAATACTGAATCCCAGCCATAGTCACGAATGTGATGAACCATTGAGATCTGCTCATCAAGTGCAATAACCATATCTGTAGTGAGATGATGTTGGTTTGTTAAATATAGCCCAACTTTCATTGCAAAATTCGATTGTTGAAGATGTAGGTGAACGAAAAGACACTTGCGCCATCGAGCACAACATTTAGTAGCAAAAGAATGTCATGCTGCGAAACTCCGGAACGCTAAAGTTCCATTTGTTCCTCCGAAGCCAAATGAATTTGATAGAGCGGTTTTAATTTTTGTTTCACGTGCATTATGTGGAACATAGTCGAGATCGCACTCCGGATCAGGATTATCAAGATTAATTGTTGGTGGAACAACTCCGTAATAAATTGATAGGACAGTTGCTACGGCCTCAACACCGCCTGCCGCTCCGAGAAGATGACCGATCATTGATTTATTGGAGCTAATTGCCAACTTGGCTCCAGTTTGATGAAAGCACTGTTTGATGGCTAATGTCTCAGCGACATCACCTAATGGAGTCGATGTGCCATGTGCATTTATATAGTCTACTTCCTCCGGGTTAATCGACCCATCCTTCATTGCGGAATACATACACCGCGCAGCTCCTTCGCCACCTGGCGAAGGTTGAGTCATATGATTCGCATCTGCGCTCATACCAAACCCAGCTAGCTCAGCATAAATACGAGCTCCACGCGATTTTGCACTATCGAGCTCTTCCAGGACGACGGCTCCAGAGCCTTCGCCCAATACAAATCCATCTCTGTCTCGATCGAACGGCCTACTCGCTTCTTTAGGGTTTTTGTTATTACTACTTAGAGCTCGCGCTGCTGTAAATCCTGCAACTGTACTAGGAGTTACAGATGCCTCGGTACCCCCCGCGATCATGATGTCAGCATCTCCGTACGCTATCAGCCGGGCAGCAATTCCAATGCAATGAGTTCCAGTAGTGCATGCGGTAGTAATTGCGAGATTTGGCCCTTTAAGCCCGAGTTCAATTGAAAGGTCGCCTGAGACCATATTGATGATGCTTGAAGGTATATAGAAAGGCGAAACCTTTTTCTGTTCTACAGACATTGCAATCGTGGTGTTCTCTATAGTTTCGATTCCGCCGATACCTGCTCCGATTAAGACGCCTACTCTTTCGCGAACTTTATCTGATAGTTGAATGCCAGAATCATCGAAGGCCTCAAGTCCACTGCACATTCCAAGCTGGATAACGCGATCCATACGTCGAATATTTCGTGGTGTCAGTCGCTTTTCAGGACAAAAATCGGTTATCTCACCAGCGCTCTGGGCTGGCAGGCCGAGTGGATTGAATCGAGTAATTGTTCCCAAGCCACTGACACCAGATGTAAGCGCGTGCCAGAATTCATTTACAGAATTGCCGTTTGGTGCAATGCAGCCTAAGCCTGTAATAACAACCCTTCTTTTGCTCACGAAATAGCCTGTTTAGTGTAGGCCTCCGCTGTTATGCTCATGCGCAGCCTCCTACAAAAAATCCGTTCTAGCTATGAGGTATTTGATTCGACGAAGCTAATGGCTTGCTTCACCGTTGTAATATTCTCAGCTTCGTCATCAGGAATCTCTACATCAAATTCTTCTTCAAGAGCCATAACTAGCTCTACGGTATCTAAAGAATCGGCACCTAGATCGTCTACGAACGATGCATCTTGCGTTACCTGCTCATCCGAGACACCGAGTTGTTCGACGATTATTTTTTTTACCCTTTCTTCTATGCTGCTCATCGCTGACTCACCCTCCCGATTAAGCCTCCCCGTTGTTCAAGAACAAACTGAAGGAAGTCCATAATATTTGGTCGACATACTGGATCGCGCATTAAACAATATTCGGCCCTCTAAGTCCATTGATAAGGCTCCATTCATAGCTGCCAGCTAGACCGAAAGCCACAGTTTAACTATATCTGCGGCTGGAATCCGCTACCCGATTATTGAGTATACTATGATCTGTGCAATCTAACCTATTGTTTTTATGATGAAAGATGGAGACCACCATTTATATGTATGACCTGCCCCGTAATATACGAGGCTTCTGGTGAAACTAGGTATACGACAAGGCTAGCAATCTCCGCTGGTGTTCCGAAACGACTAAGAGGGATCTGGCTAGCTAAATTGGCTTGCTGTTGATCCGACAATGCCGCCGTCATATCAGTTTCGATAAATCCCGGCGCGACCACGTTACATGAAATATTCCTAGGAGCTAGCTCCAATGCCAGAGACTTTGTGAACCCAATTAAGCCGGCTTTTGCAGCTGCGTAATTAGCCTGTCCTGCGTTACCCGATGAGCCAACTACCGATCCTACATTCACTATTTTTCCCTTCTTCGCACGTATCATTCCCCTTGTGCACGCTCGCACCAGACGAAATGCAGCCGATAGGTTAACCTCAATAACACTATCCCATTGCTGATCTACCATACGCGCAGTTAGACCATCACTGGTGATGCCGGCGTTATTGATAAGGATGGAAATGCTACCATGGTTAGACTCAATAGTTCTCACTATATCTGTAATCTGATCGCGAGTTTCTAGGTTCAAGACGACTCCTTCCCCGGATATTTGCCTCGTTGCAAATTCTGTTGTGATCGCGGCAGCGCCACCTGAACTGGTTGCGGTTCCAACCACATATGCACCTTGATTTGACAATGCGAGCGCTATTGCTTTACCAATTCCCCTACTGGCTCCTGTAACTAAAGCTGTCTCACCTTCTAATCGGAACATAAGCTATGATAACCTTGTTTGGAATATTTCCTAGTTGTTCTAGTTGGCAATCGCAACAAAGTTGAGTTGACTCAGTTCTTCGCCTATATGGCCTATTAGATTTGTATTAACAACTCTGCGAGCAACGTCAATTGCATGGGCAAAAGCTATGGTGTCAGCGCTTCCATGACTCTTGATCACAGCACCTTGTAGTCCCAGCAGGACCGCTCCGTTATATCGTCGGTGATCTATGTGTTCGAAAATTGATTGCAAGGCTGGCGAGGCAACTTTCCCAGCTATTTTGGCATAGGCATTCTTAGTGAAAACTTCTTTTGTGATTTTTGTAAGCATTTGAGCTAAGCCCTCACTGGTCTTCAACGCAACATTACCAGAAAACCCATCACACACAATAATATCGGTATCACCAGTGAATATTGCGTCGCCTTCTACGAAACCTTTATAGTGTAGAGTGGAAGAGCGAAAAAGTTCAGCTGCTTCTTTGACCGTTTCGTTTCCTTTGATTTCCTCTATTCCGATGTTTAGAAGCCCAACGCTTGGATTTTCAATACCATCCAGATAGCGCACCATGATGCTTGCCATCACCCCGAACTGAAATAGCAAAGAGGCAGAACATGCGATATTAGCGCCTAAATCCATCATATGCACCTGGCCTTCCGCGCGCGGGAGGGTTCCGCAAATTGCGGGCCGATGTATACCATCTAATGTTTTTAGAACAAATTTTGATATGGCCATAAGTGCGCCAGTGTTACCTGCACTAACGCAAGCATCAGCTTCGCCGGCATGGACTAAATCAATGGCTATGCGCATAGACGATTTTTTCTTAAATCTTAGGGCTGCAGATGGCGCTTCGTCCATATCTACGTATTGGATTGCATCGACTAGTCGAAGTCGTGATCTATCATAGGCATCTCGGATCCGGTGAGCTATTTCTTGTTCAGGGCCAACTAGGAGTATTGACAGATCTGAGTTTGCTTCGAGACTGCTAAGTACAGCAGGTAAAGTCACTGATAGCCCGCCTTCTCCCCCAATAGCATCTACAGCCACCGTAGTTGCGCTCATATCAAGCCCCTTAATGCACTGATCGCGCAGCCGTAACGCTGCCCAGTTCTGTGTTTAGGCTATTCTTCTGACGCCTTTTCTCTTCGAATTTTATTACCACGATAGAATCCGTCCGGTGTAATGTGGTGACGCCTATGCAATTCTCCCGTAACAGCATCAATTGACAAAGCTGGCTTATTAAGAGCGTCATGCGAGCGACGCATGCCACGTTTTGACGGAGTTTTTCTATTTTGTTGTACAGCCATGATTCATTTCCTGCTCTAATACCGAGGGGTTCGAGAACTTGACCTGGCAGCTAATCAGGTCTACATAGTAACTTAACTTGGTTGCAATGATATGTGTTCAACGTAAAGGTGTCAAAAATGCCGACAAATAAACAGCTTGTTCTTGCATCTTCATCGCCGTTTCGGCGAAGCCTTCTTGCTCAGTTATTGATAGAATTCACCGTTATTATACCGAATATAGACGAGTCACCACAGATTGGCGAAATGCCCTGGGATTTAGTCGAGCGGTTGTCCGTAGCTAAGGCGCATGCTGTATTGAGTAAAGCACCAAATTCATTAATCATTGGCTCTGACCAAGTATCTGTAAATGATGGTGTTATAGTAGGAAAGCCTTCGAATCGCCAAGATGCCATTAATCAGCTCATGGCCGCCTCAGGGAAAACAATCGATCTCTTTACTGGTGTTGCATTAATTGATTCTGACACTGGAGACACCAAATCCGAAGTGGTCAAATTTAGTGTCGATTTTCGAAAATTAACACTCGATATGATTGATCGCTACCTAATCAAAGAGCAGCCTTTTGGTAGCTGCGGAAGCCTTCAGGCAGATGGATTGGGTATTGCGCTTCTTAATCGACTGAGGGGTGACGATCCAACAGCATTAATTGGGCTCCCGCTCACAGTTCTCGTTCGAATGCTGGAAGCAGCAGATTATCAGATAATTTAGCTATTTTGGGTTTTCAGAAAAGATATTCTTTTCTGGCGAGTCGTAAACTAACCAATAATTTCTGTCGGTCAATAAGATAAATCGGTCATTCTCAGTGACTTGAATAGTTTCCAATGGCTTCCCAGCGCATGGCCCGCCGATACATTCGCCAGTAACCGCTTCGTATAAGGCGCCGTGTGTAGAGCAAATAATGCTTGCCTTATCGATATCAAAGAATGTTCCTTGGCTCCAGTCAAGCTCCAGCGCCAAATGGCTACAGCGGTTAATATAGGCAGCAACTCCAGAACTATGTCTCACTACAAACGCGGGCCATAGTTGACCTTCTCTTTGAACTTTAAATCGAAAGCCACGCCCGCCCACAACAAGCATAGCTCCAGTACAAATTCTGTCGGATAAAAAAGTGTCTTTTTCTGTAGAGCTAGGCATCTGTTTTTCTAAGGTTTTGAAGGAATTGGTCAAGATCTGTTTCGAGAGGAGCTGATGCATGTATGGTTGCATCTCTTTTTGGGTGAGTTAGTCGCACATCAGACGCATGCAAGAATAGCCGCCTGAGTCCAGATTGACGTTGTAAACGAGTGGCTCCACTTGTGCCATATTTGGTGTCACCAGCGACTGGATGTCCGATAGCTGCAGCATGAGCACGTATCTGATGTGTACGCCCGGTTATTAGGTCAATTCGCATCAGTGAGTAATTCTCGAATCGCTCGACCGGAGTAAACATAGTATGCGTTTTACGGCCGTCATCAATCACAAATGATCGTCGCTGATTTGCGCTGAGACGTCTAAATGCCAACGGATAGTTAATAGATTTTGCGCCGCCTACCCACTTACCAGATAGTAGCGCGAGGTATTGTTTACGCACGTGTCCGCTATCATTGCCTCTTAGGAAACTATGCAGGCGTCGTAGAGCCTCTGGTTCTTTTGCAAGAATCAAGCATCCTGAAGTGTCTCGGTCAAGACGATGTACCAATTCTAGATACTTTTTCTGTTGATTTTGAAATCTAAGAATTTCGATGACGCCAGCTCTTAAGCCTGTACCTTGATGAACGGCGATGCCGGGAGGTTTGTTAATGATTAGCAGGTACTCGTCTTCGTACAATCGCTGTAAATCCAATTTCTGGAGGTGTAATGGAATTGGTACTGCTGTCTTGATATCTAGATTAATTGGAGGCAGTCTTACAATATCGCCGCCCTCCAGTTTTCGGTGAACGCGACTTCGAGAACCATTGACTCGGACCTGCCCCCCACGAATGAGGCGATATACATGGCTCCTAGGTACCCTGCGCCAAAGACTAAGCAGATAGTTGTCAAGCCGCTGACCTACGGCACTTTTTGGCACATTTACATACTTTACAGGCGAATTTGACATGTTTTTTTGATTCATAGTCCGGATCGGATTTGATGGTTGCGCTCTTACTTGTTATAGTTAGCCCGGGAGAGGTGCGACCTTATTTGGTCATGCTGCCCAGAATGGTGCCTGGCACTTAAAACGTGCACTTTGGAAGCTGCATCCACCCGGAATAAACCGAGTCGACAGGCAAAATGACTGTCGTCGCAGGAAGGATGATAAATAATGGGCGCCATGAGCATAGAGGAGTCTAATCGACCAGCGCTAAGTGGTCGATAGAAAGGGAATTATAGAATACAAGCGCCCCCTAGTAGAACTAGGGTGTGATACAGGGCAAGAGATCGCGGTTGGAATGCCGCGAAGCGACTAAATGCAGCATCTCTGGCCTGACGCGGTAGGCATAACAAGCATGTCGCAATCCACGTTGCTATTTGCAGCGCAGTCGTGCACGCGTGTCGACGTAGGGCATTCTTGCTCCTGTCGGCATGCTGATTCTTATATGTCCCCTTCCTTTGCTATACGCTTCCTTATGATGAAATTGGCGTCGTAGAGCGTCGCTTTGAAATAGGAGAATAATAAATACCCCGGGGCACTTGGTTAAGGCGACCTTACTCTAAGTACGGGTAAGTTTTCGACCCGCTTGCTCCAGTTTATTTTGAAAATATAATGAAAAGAATGTTATTTAATGCAACACACCCCGAAGAATTACGTGTTGCTATAGTAGATGGTCAGCGACTGGTTGATCTTGATATTGAATCAGCGATACGGACAGAGCGAAAAGGCAATATATATAAGGGTAAAGTAACTCGCATAGAGCCTAGCCTTGAAGCTGCCTTTGTAGAGTATGGCGCAGAGCGTCAAGGATTCCTCCCTTTTAAGGAGGTCGCACGTGCGCATTTTAAAAATGTGCCGCCGGCAACCCCTATGGCAAAGGTTAGAATCAAGGATGCACTGGTAGAAGGTCAGGAGTTTCTTGTTCAAGTAGAAAAGGATGAGCGCGGCACAAAAGGGGCTGCTCTTACTACATTTATTAGTTTGGCGGGTCGTTACCTAGTTCTTATGCCGAATAACCCTAAAGGCGGTGGAATATCACGGCGTATTGCAGGGGACGAAAGGCTAGAGTTGAGAGAGAATCTTGCCGCTCTTGATGTACCAACTGAACATTCTTTAATAGCCCGCACAGCTGGTATTGGAAAAAGTCGTGAAGAGCTTCAGTGGGATCTTGGTTTTCTACTTCAACTTTGGAAAGCAATTGAGACTGCGACAGGCTCCGTTGACACGCCTCACCTCATGTATCAGGAAAGCAATCTGATTGTTCGCGCTATTAGGGACTATTTGAGGACCGATATCCAGGAAATTCTAGTAGATCAAAAAGAGATTTTCGATCGTGCTGCACGCTTCATGGATCAAGTGATGCCACATAATGCCGCCAAGTTGAAGCACTATGAGGATTCAATACCGCTATTCTCACGATTTCAGATCGAACACCAAATTGAGGATGCATATTCACGCACCGTGCGCCTTCCATCCGGCGGGGCACTAGTCATTGATCATACCGAAGCGTTAATCACTGTGGATGTAAACTCTGCAAGAGCTACAAAGGGTTCGGATATTGAAGATACCGCACTTCAAACAAATCTTGAAGCTGTGGATGAAATCGCACGTCAACTTCGCATTAGAGATCTTGGAGGGCTGGTTGTCCTTGATCTCATCGATATGTCTTCTCCCCAGAATAATCGACTTGTTGAAACGCGTCTACATGATGCGGTCAAAGTCGATCGAGCAAGGATTCAGCTAGGACGGATTTCACGTTTTGGAATTCTTGAGTTATCGCGTCAAAGGCTTCGCTCATCAATTAGCGATGCCAATTATAGTGTGTGTGAACATTGTGAAGGGACAGGGCATGTTCGCAATGTAACATCAGCAGCGTTAAGTCTATTGAGAATCCTGGAAGAAGAAGCTCTCAAGGAGAACACTGAAGGGGTATACGCTGAGATTCCAGTAGAAACAGCAACCTATTTACTCAATGAAAAACGTAGTGAGATCAATCAGATTGAAACCCGTCTTGGAACTCGCGTAGTAGTGATTCCGTCCGACCGGCTTTCGGGCCGCCAGTTTAAGATTCAGAGATCTAGGAGTGAGGATCAGGACGCGGAGCGCAACCTTCCTAGCCATGAAATAACTCTTCAAACAAATGCCAATCAAAAATCACATCCGTCTAACACGACTATCAAAGAAAACCGACATGATAGACCAGCGGTAAAATTTGATCATGTTGCATCAAGCCAGCCTCGAAGGCCTGCAACAACAGCGGAAAGTCGGAAGATTGCAGAATCACCGTCTTTAATGAGACGTATTTGGAATGCCATTAAAGCTATTAATACGCCTCCCAATGACTCAAAAGTTAGCCTGAATAGTGGCGAAAGGCAGCAACACCCACAAAATAGGCAAGCACATTCACGAGGCTCACGCACTAACAGGAATAACCGTAATCGGAATTATCGACCGAGACAAAAAACTACGAGCCAACGGGCCAGTGAATCAAAAAATGAGTCTAAGACAAATGAGTCTAAGACAAATGAATCCAAAACTGCTAGTGGTCGCACTAATGGGGGCGAACGGCGCCCGAGGCAAAATCGACGACCTCGTAATCGTAATCGCCCAGCAAATAGTGATCGTAGTCGCTCTCAACATCGTGGCAGTAGAGCCGGAGGCAACCCGGCGCCTGAAAACCAAGGAGAGAATAGGAGTTAACGTAGTTTCGATAGAGGACTATGCCTGCAAAAAGTTTCTGCGCTGAGTATCTCAGCGCAGAACTCTTAGTTAGTGATTTCACTCCACCGCTCCAAAAACTCTTGGAGATGTTTCTCTTGCTTATCAGCGAGCATCTCCCGCAAAGTTTTGCATTCATCTTCTAGATCTGTTCCAGACAGGTGACCACGCATAAGCTCGAACCGGAGATATACCAAATAAGTATTCAATACATCGACTTCGCAATAATCTCTAATCTTCTTAATTTGTCCGCTATTAAACGCATCCCAAACCCTTGACCCATCCATTCCCATTTTTCCTGGGAGGCCAAGCATTACAGTGATATCTTGAAGCGAAGTCCATGCTCGCGGTTGAAACCCAGAGAGAACATCCATTAAATCGATATGGCGCCAGTGGTATCGATTTAGATAGTTGCTCCACCTAAAGGATTGGACCTCTTGTCCGATTTCCCAATAGTGTGGTGCTGAAATACCATGAAGTAGCGATCTATAATGAATGACAGGCAAATCGAAACCCGCTCCATTCCAACTAATTATTGTGGGCTCAAATCGTTCTAGGCCTCTAAGAAATCGTTCGACTAGCTCGGCTTCGCTAGAATCCTCTTCCCCAATAGACCAGAGTTTTACAGCACCTTGAGTCCGCAATACGGCGCTAATCGCTACAATTTTATGCAGATGCAAAGGCATGAAGTCCGACAATTTTGTTTTCTGAAGCCTCTTTGCTTGCATTGCCTTTAGAGCATCTCTATCGTCAAGATCACCAAGGTCCCAGAGTTTTTTGCCGCTAGCAATATCTGGCACGGTTTCTATATCGAATACAAGTATACATTGCGGTAGCATGGCTGATCTCAGTTAATCATACGCACCCGTACTAAGGTACCTATCTCCTCGGTCGCAAATGACACAGACAATATTTCTCTCCTCAGCTTGACGACATAATCTGCTGCCTATCGCGACAGTAGCACCCGACGAAAGACCGGCAAAGATTCCTTCATCCTGACTAAGTTTTCGTGTTGTGTTCGCTGCAAGCTCTGGTGAGACTTCAAACCATTCGTCTACCAATCCAGGCTGATAGATAGAACGCTCATAACTATTAGAGAGTGATGTAATGCCCGGTATATAGGTCTCCTCTGTCGATTTAACACCAATAACTTGGATATTGGGATCTTTCTCCTTTAGGAAGGCTCCGACTCCCATCAGCGTGGCCAAACTCCCGGCGGCACTAACAAAGTGAGTTACCTTGCCATCTGTGTCATCCCAGATCTCCGGTGCTGTAGTTAGATAATGCGCATTCAAACTATCAACATGCGTGTATTCATCGAGGTAATAACCAACCCCCTTCTCCGCAAGCTCAAATGCTAGGTCACGGCTGCGCCGGATTGGATCGGCGCCTGATACCGTCATGAGATCTGCTCCTAGTGACTTTATAAAAATCGACATCTCAGTCGGAATATCGTTGGGCACAACTGAGATGGATTTATATCCTCGCCGACAAGATGCCATAGCTATAGCTATTCCCGAGTTTCCACTAGTGGCGCTAATTAAGGTGTCTCCGGCCGAAATGTCGCCTCTCGCTTCAGCTTGATTAATCATATGTCGCGCGACCCGGTCCTTTATTGATCCAGACGGGTTGTCACACTCCATCTTGGCCATAAGCAGAGACGCCTGACTACAGGAAAGTGTGCGCAGTTGAACAAGCGCGGTGTTACCAATAAATGATTGATCGCTAATAGGGGACATCTAGCATGCTATCTCGAGGATTAATTGATCTACTTGTAGTCAATATCGTAGCAGTAGCTATCACGAGATATTATCCAAAATCGTTCGTTTTACCGACTCTAGATCAGCCGAAACTGACATGGGAGCAGGACCATTTAATAATGCTGAATCCGGGTCTTTAAGGCCAGCACCGGTTAAAGTGCATACTACTGTCGAATCCGGCGGAATTTTATTATTGGCTAAATCCGCTACAAGGCCTGCGACTGACGCAGCTGATGCAGGCTCACAAAATATTCCTTCCTGCTCTGCAAGCAATTTTTGCGCTGCGAGGATTTCATGGTCGGAGCATTCCAGGAACCAGCCCTGAGAATTCTGAGATGCTTCCCAGGCTAGATCCCAAGACTGCGGATTTCCTATTCGAATGGCAGTGGCAATTGTGTCTGGTTCAAGAACGATCTCTCCTCGGACGAATGGTGCTGCCCCGCTCGCCTGACACCCAATCATGACTGGCAAGTTCTTCGAATGTCCTGCAAGGTGATATTCTTGATAGCCCATCCAATAAGCAGAAATATTTCCTGCATTACCCACTGGCAAATAGTGAAAGTCAGGTGATCTATGCAAAACGTCTATAATTTCAAACGCTGCTGTTTTTTGGCCATGTAGTCGGTATTTGTTTACTGAGTTTACGATAGCTATTTGTTCGGTTTTAGCAAGATCCTTGACTAACATCATCCCATCGTCGAAATTCCCGTTAATTTGGATGACATGCGCACCATGTGCAATAGCCTGGGCAAGCTTTCCTACAGCTATCTTTCCTTCCGGAATAAGAACAAATGCCACTAAGCCTGCCCGAGCTGCATACGCCGCTGCCGATGCAGAAGTGTTACCCGTAGACGCACAAATAATTGCCCTGTTGCCTGCTGCTAAAGCATTACTAATGGCTACCGTCATACCGCGATCCTTAAATGAGCCAGTCGGGTTAGAACCTTCATATTTTCCGTAAACAGTAATGTTTAGTTTGTGGCTAGAAAGGGACCTTAACCTGATCAGTGGGGTATCTCCCTCGTTGATTGAAACGATGTTGGCATTAACATCCAGCGGAATAAACTGCTGATAACGTCTGATCAAACCATTAGTAAGAGATCTATCCAACTTGCTGTACCACACTTTTATTCACAACAGATAATCGCTCTAAACGAATTCTTTGCACGAGCCCGTTAATCGCAGCTAGTTGCTCGATTTCAGAAATTGCATCCATAATAGATTTTTCAACTGCATCATGGGTGATAATAATAATCGGAACAGAACGGCCTTGGGTGTTAGTTTCCTTTTGAGAAATAACCTCAATGCTGATGTCGTATCGTCCGAGGATTTCTGTTATGTCTGCTAGGACGCCTGGTTTATCAATTACATTGAGGCGTAGATAGTACGGAGTTGTTGTCAACTTCATATCTAAGATTGGAACATCGACCATTAATCGTGGTTGGAATGCTAGGTGCGGAACTCTATTGTTTGGATCTGTTGTTAGAGTTCGCACGACATCAACCAGGTCAGCAACTATCGCTGAAGCTGTTGGCTCTGCACCTGCGCCGGCACCGTAGTGAAGGGTCGGCCCAACAGCATCGCCGTCTATCTGTATCGCGTTCATCACACCGTTGATATTGGAAAGAAGTTCATCTTTTCTAATTAGACATGGATGAGTTCTGAGTTCAATTCCGTCAGGTGTTCTGATTGCTAAGCCTAAATGCTTAATACGATAGTTCAATTCATCTGCGTACAACATGTCTTCAAGAGTGATATGGGCTATACCCTCTACGTATACATCACTAAATTTTAATGGTATTCCATACGCTATTGATGCAAGAATGGTTAACTTATGAGCAGCATCAGTGCCACTAATGTCAGTCGATGGGTCATGCTCCGCATAGCCTAGATTCGTCGCATTGTTAAGCGCACTCTCGAAATCCAACTTCGAATTGAACATTTCTGTTAAAATATAGTTAGAGGTACCGTTAATAATTCCAGAAATACGATATATTCTATTTCCAGCTAACCCCTCTCGTAATACTTTGATTATCGATATTCCACCGCCTACAGCAGCTTCGAATGCAATAGTAAGCCCTTTGGAGCTAGCTAACTCAAATAACTCATTACCTCTTTGTGCTATTAACGCTTTATTTGCTGTCACCACATGCTTATTTTTTTCGAGCGCTCTTTCTACTAATTGCGATGCTTCGCGGACCCCACCAATCAACTCAACGACAATGTCAATATTTGGGTTGTCTGTCACATCTATTGAGTTGCTAGTTAGTGCGAAGTTTGCTTCTAAGGGTGGTCGCTTTTTTTCCAAGTCCCGCACAACAGCATGAGTCACACATATATCACGACCCGCGCGTCGGCTGATTTCCTCACGATTTCGGTGCAGCACATTAACAACGCCACATCCTACTGTTCCTAACCCGACGATTCCTATGTTAATTGGCTTCATATCTTTTATCGTTACGATAGCACATTAGTTTTGTGCTAGTGTCTTTCCTTCAACCGAGATGGTGCATCTAGCATACTACACACTGCTACTTACAAAACACACTTCAATCTGTTTTATAATCATAGTCAACTTTAGATTGGCGTGTAAAATCCATGGAACTGCAACTAGAGAACTCGCCCAAAGGCCACTTTATTCGCTCTATAAGCGACACTCATATAATAGTTGGTAAGGAAGCTTATAGCCATAGTTTCATCATCACGCCCGCCTTAATTATACCGAATTGGCGGCCGCTGTCCGCAGCAAGTATTACCTCCTACGATATAGATGAAATTCTAACCCTTAAGAGCGAAATCGTCATCATTGGTACTGGGGTAAAGTTCGCGACGATAGATCCGTCAATTCTTAGCCGCTCTATTGAGCTAGGCCTCAGTATCGAGTTAATGGACACAAGAGCGGCGTGCAGAACCTATAATTTATTGGCATCTGAAGACCGTAGCATTGCAGCGGGCATCATCATGACCGACAGTAGCTGACTAAGTATTGCTTAGCGAGTTAGCCCTTGGGCAGTAAGTTAAGTGGGTTGACTGGTTTTCCATTCTTTCTTATTTCGAAATGCAAACGAGGCGATTTGGTCCCACTACTCCCTAACTCAGCAATTACTTCTCCCCTTCGAACTGTTTCACCTTCCTTTACAAAGACTCGATGATTATGGGCATAAGCGCTTAAATAGGCTTCGTTATGCTGGATAATGATTAGTTCGCCATATCCTCTTAGCCCAGAACCTGCATAGACTACTAGACCAGCAAGAGATGCTTTTACGTCATCGCCTATAGCTCCCGCAATATCTATGCCATTACTTCTGACTTCCAGATTAAACTGCTTAATAATTTTCCCATTTGCTGGCCATGACCACGTTGCCTGCGAGATATCATCACTAATATCCATGCTATAGCTACTGCTACTGGCTAGATTAGGACCTGCGGTCTCAACAAAATTACTTTCTGTCCGTTCATCTTGGCGCATTACTAGGGGGCCGACAAGCTTCAAGCGACGGCCTGCTTTTAGAGTGTAAGGATTTACTAGTCCATTCCATTCAGCGAGCTGGCGATAGTCTAGGCCGGCTTCCCAAGCTATCATATAGAGCGTTTCGCCAGGTTGCACTACTCGAGTGACGTACCGCCCTCTGGGGGTGGTGAGATCGGTAACTGGCACTAGAGGCTCCCCAACACAACCGATTAGAGGAAATAGAAAAACTAGGACTACAAGCTGGCACCAGAAAGTTTTCAAGACTAGGCTCGGTGGTATAAAAAAAGAATTACCAATGCTATTACGACTACCCAGCCAATCAGGTCTGCATACTTCCGAAATAGTTGTGCCAGTGGATCGCCACCGTAAAACACAATACCACAAACCAGATAGAAGCGAGCAGCCCTACCTAGGATAGACGCCAAAATGAACGGTGCTAATCCCATGCCCATAGCGCCAGCAGTAACTGTGAACAATTTATAGGGTACTGGCGTAAATCCAGCAATCAGAATTACCCATACCCCGTATGTATTGAACCAGTTTTCAACACCTGTAACTACCTCTTCTGCGTTATAAAACGTTACTAAAGGCAAGCCTAGCTGGGCATAGAGTTCAGATCCCAGCAGGTATCCTATGATAGCTCCGAGCACAGACCCGAAAGTCGCAATAAGTGCAAAATTCCATGCGCGCTCACGCTGCGCCAGCGCCATCGGAACCAGCATAAAGTCAGGAGGGATTGGAAAGATAAATGACTCTGCAAATGAGAGCCCAAAGAGATATCTGGGTGCATTTTTTGTTTTTGACCAACTTAGCGCAAGGTCATATAGTCTCGTAAAAATTCTCAATTTATTGTTCCTCGCACTATGGGGACAAAGCGCACTGATCCTTGAGATTCTTCCCGGACTTCGCCATTTTTGCAAATAATCAATTTGAGGGTTTGATTATTTGGTGGGCCTACAGGTGCAATCAAACACCCTTCCGGCCGGAGCATCGCGAGTAGTCGACTATCAATGGCAAGTGGAGCAGCTGATAGTACAACAGCGCAAAAAGTTTCATCGCCTTGGATGCCTTCTGAGCCATCAGCGTGGTGGAGTACAACGTTTTCTATTTTTAGAGATGCTAAACGTTCTCTCGCTGTGTTTACGAACGGACCTATTCGTTCAACCGAAACCACGCGATCGTATAGCTGCGAAAGCAGAGCGGTTTGGTAACCACAACCTGCTCCTATTTCTAGCACATTAACTCTCGCTGTGCTATTGCTAAGCAATCGCTCACAGATTAGCGCGACAATATATGGTTGCGATATTGTCTGATCATAGCCAATTGGTAACGGGACATCGTCGTAAGCTTGACTCTGAAACGGCGTTGCTACGAATAAGTGGCGTGGAATTACCCTAAAGGCCTGAATAACTTCAGCGTTCTGGATGCCGCGGTTAATAAGCTTTCTGACGAGGCCGTAGCGTCGCACGGTGCAGGAGGCCTTCTCGCATGATCGATGTCCCTTCGCATCATGCATTTAAGGGTTTCAACCATTCCTCAAGCTTCGGAAGTTGCTGATGTCGTGTCATGTCAACATGTAGTGGAGTGATTGAAACGTAATTGTTCTCTATGGCATAGAAATCTGTATCAGTGGTGTTATCTTTAGCACGCCCAGCAGGCCCCATCCACAAAATTCTATTTCCGTATGGATCACGATCCGATCGCACGGATTCTGGAGCATGCCTGCATCCTAACCGCGTTGATCTAACACCACGGAGAGAAGCTTTTGGAACTCCCGGCACATTTACATTTAAAATGCTGTCATCTGGCAAAGGACTTTCCATGATTAACTTGATAATTCTTAGACATATCTCCGATGCAATATCGTAACATCCATTTTCTGTATCGGTAAGTGATATTGCTATCGCAGGAGCTCCTAAGAACCTACCTTCAATAGCAGCTGCAACAGTTCCAGAGTATAGAACATCATCTCCCAAGTTTGCGCCAGCATTAATGCCTGCAACAACCATATCAGGCGGGTCGTCCATCAGGGTATTAATGCCAATTTGTACGCAATCAGCAGGAGTACCATTTACAAAATAGAATCCATTATCTGCCTTCTTTACGCGGAGCGGATCAGATAGCGTCAGTGAACTGCTTGCTCCGCTTCTATTTCTATCCGGAGCAACAACAGTAACAGCTGCATCTGCAGCTAGAGCGGCAGCTAACGTTTTCACCCCCGGTGCGAAGTACCCGTCATCGTTGCTTAGTAGAATTTTCATGCTCTCTAGTTATATAGTATTGCTACGCACTGCCTCATTCGGGCGCCAAGCAGATTATCCCTTTGCGCCCTCGAATCCAATCAAATTCTTCGGTTTGCAAGTGACGCGTGCTTGAATAACCCGATCTCACATAATTTCTGTCATTGTTCATTTGTGCGTGAAATAATAACGTCATGTATGCGCCGTCGTGACCCGCTTTTCACTAGGACATCAAGACCTTCAAATTGAAACGTTTCACCATTTTTCGGTATTCGCTCAGTTTGTTCCAGTATCCATCGATTAACTGTGTCCGTTGCCTTACCAGATAAATCTAGATCAAAGAATTCTTCTACAACGCGCAATTCAGCTGCGCCGTCTACCTCGATACGATGATTATCGATCTTGTTTAGCGCTCTAGGGACTATGTCCCTTTCGTCGTATATTTCTCCAACGAGTTCTTCGATAAGATCCTCAAGGGTTACCACCCCTCGCATAGTTCCATGCTCGTCAACAACAACCGCCATATGTTGCTGATCTCGGCGAAATGAAGTTATCGTTTCAGTAATGGCTTGGCTGTCTGGTACAAAATTTGGAGCTCGCGCAAAGGTAGATAAATTGTCGCTCATGTTGTGCGAGCTATTTAGTATTGGTATTAAATCGCGAAGATGAAGAATTTTTATGATTTCATCGGGGTCTTCGTGATGCAAAGGTATTCGGCTGAAGGGGGTGTCAATCAATGACTCAAGGCTGCTACTAAGATCTTGTCGCCCATCTAGAAAAAATACCTGATGTCGCGGCGTCATAACGTCTTCAACAACTAGATCTGTGAACGCGAATACCCTTTCGATTAACTCGCGTTCGCCCTCTTCTATAGTTCCTTCTTTCTCGCCGTAATTGATCATACTTATTAGCTCTGACTCAGTTACAAGTGGATCTGGTGAGTGATCGCTAGCAGCATTTCCAAGCACGTCAGTGATCTTTTGGAAGATGGTTACTACCGGACCAACTCCTCGGAGTAGCCATAAAATAATAGGCGCGACAAGGAGAGAAATACGCTCGGAATATCGGGTTGCTAGGCTTTTAGGCGTAATCTCACCAAAGACTAGTATAAGTATGGTAAGAACGCCAACGGCCACCCCTGGGCCCACATTTCCGAAATAGCTTGTAGCTAGTACTGTTGCAAGAGCAGCCGCGCCAATATTAACGAGGTTGTTTCCTACGAGGATAGCAATGAGCATACGCTGTGGGTCACTCTTTAGGAGATATAGAGCTTTTGCTCCACGGCGATTTTCCCGAGACAAACCCTCTGCCCTACCTTTTGACAAAGAAACAAGAGCGGTCTCTGCGCCAGAAAAGAAAGCAGATAGCGCTATCAAAAATAAGAGAGCGAGAATGCTACCCATCAGGCGAGCAGACCGTGAGCTTGAAAAACTCGCGGCGGAGGTTCTAAATCAGCGTGCATTTGCTGCATAGCTAGGCATACGCGTTGATTGTACACCTGCCGAGCAATACTATAAAGCATAATGATAGTATTTTTTACACCGCAAATCGTGAAAAAAGATAGGAAATAGCTCAGTAGAGCGATATACAAATAGAGCTAGTTTTTGAACGATCCCCTCATACGCTATTTTTATAGATCTCGAGCCGCCGATCGCAGAGATTGAATCGCTTCCCAAATATCTGTATACCGCGTATATAGTGGAGCAAGCCCAAAGCGCAAGATATTTGGCGGTCTAAAATCAACGATGACGCCAGATTGTAGCATGCGATCTCGTATTTGAATTGCGTCCGGATGAGTAACTGATACCTGACTACCTCTCATAGATGGGTTTCGGGGTGTTAGCAGGCAAAGTCCCAACTCCTCGGAAATAAGGTCTAGTTGCTCAATAAGTAGATTTGATAGTTTTATCGATTTGTCTCTAATCAGGCTCAAGTTGGAAGATAATAGCAGGTCGATAGCTGTATCGAGACATACCATAGATAAAATAGGAGGACTGCCACATAACATCCTCCGAATCCCATCGGCAGGGTGATAGCGTTCTTCAAATCGAAACGGGTTCGAATGGCCCAGCCAGCCCTTTAGCGGACTCTCAACATATCTTTGATGATCCTGCTTTACATAAATATATGCAGGAGCTCCCGGCCCTCCGTTAAGAAATTTGTATCCGCAGCCAACGGCGAAATCGGCGCCCGCTGATTTTAGATTTATCGGTATGACGCCGGCACTATGAGAAAGATCCCAAACAACGAGCGCACCATGATCGTGCGCTACCTTGGTTATGCGGCTTAGATCGCACATGCCGCCCGTTAAGTACTCTACATGGGTAAGATATACCACAGCAATCTCTGCACTTATACTATCCTCTATATCATGTCGAGCGACAAGCTCAAGCTGTAGATTACGGCCAATATTTGATATCAAGCCATTTGCCACATATAAATCGGTCGGAAAGTTCGTATTGTCAGATAAGATCGACGTGCGATGCGGATTGAGCGAGAGAGCTGCTGACAGGGCTTTATAGAGGTTAATTGATGTAGAATCGCATACTACAACTTCCTCCGAGCCTGCGCCTATTACTTGCGCTATCTTATTGCCCAAAGTGATGGGCAAGTCCATCCAGCCATTAACTTCCCAGCTGCAGATTAAGTCGTTGCCCCACTCACGATTAACGACATCTAGAAGCTTTGGTACAGACTTCTTTGGTAACGCGCCTAGAGAATTACCGTCTAAATAGATTGTGTCATCTGCAAGAGCAAACTGGTCCCGGTAACAAGCTAATTCATCAGTAGCATCTAGGGCTATGGCTTGCTCTCGACCGGTCTGCAATTGTGAGTGCTTGTTTGTCATTAGGATATCGTCGAAATCTTTTTGTGTTTGTATCCGTAATACTTTGAATGACTCATAGGTATCGTTAACGGGACTAAATAGGAAGTATTACATAAGCACACAATTTCCGATATGAGTGGAACTAGAGCTCATGTCGCGGCTATTTGGTCGGGGCGAGAGGATTTGAACCTCCGACCACTTGACCCCCAGTCAAGTGCGCTACCAGACTGCGCCACGCCCCGAAGGAGAGACTCTAATCCGTTAACACCCGCGAGATATCTTCTAACTCGGCAATTAGTGCACGATAATCGCTAGAGTCGTATCCAAGTGATTCTTTGGACTCGACGGCATTATTGCGATGCAGTTGATTCCGCGCTCCGCTGATTGTATAGCCTTCCAGGTACAACAACCGTCGAATATCGCGTATGAGTTCAACTTCATGTCGCTGATAATATCTTCTGTTGCCACGTCGTTTAACTGGTTTGAGCTGGGCAAATTCTTGCTCCCAATACCGAAGAACATGAGGCTTTACAGAGCATAGCTCACTCACCTCTCCAATTGTGAAATACCGTTTACCAGGTATTGGTGGCAATTCAATCGCTGTTGTATCTAACATTGTCATTAGCTTGCATCTCTACAATCTGACTATCTTCCGCAGCCTTGCTTTGCATAGCTACTCGATCCTTAATTTTCTGGCTAGCTTTATATGTGACGACACGTCGAGCAGTAACTGCAACTTCTTCGCCTGTTTTTGGATTACGCCCAGGCCTCTCTGGTTTGTCGCGAACCGAGAAACTTCCGAAGCCCGAAAATTTAACGTTTTGACCGGTCTCTAAGGCCTGCCGCACCTCCTCAAAAAATAGCTCAACAAAATCTTTTGCCTCTCTTTTATTAAGACCAAGCTCCTCAAAAAGAGCATTGGCTAAATCCATTTTTGTAACAGTCATGCTCCAATTCTTCCATTACTTTGCGGTTCTAAGCTCTCCGCCTACCTTATTTACCGCGGTGACGATGCTGTTAAGCACTGACTCCACATCCGTATCGGTAAGATTGCTAGAAGATGACTGTAAGGTCAAGCTAAAAGATAAGGATTTACAATTATTTTTTATTTCTTGGCCAGAATAGACATCAAATAATATCGATCGTCTCAATAGATGGCCCCCTGCCCCACGAATGATTTTAGCAACCGCTTCTGCGCTATACTTTTTATCAATGACAAGTGAAATATCACGTGAAACTGACGGAAAACGGGAAATACTAGCGTAAATTGGAATAGATCGACAGGTCACAGAGTCTAGAATTAAATCAAAGACATAGAGATCAAAATCGAAGTCAAATTTACGTTGTAGCTCAGGGTGCAACAATCCGATCCGACCTATACGAGATTTACCA